>JAEEGL016126247.1_pt1 | contig 20746 bp, 18 predicted proteins | sample 9134231 | NCBI WGS metagenome assembly JAEEGL01 (sample SAMN16246548, study PRJNA631951) | gut metagenome | biome: gut microbiome; feature: rumen; material: fiber-attached | host: Bos | place: Iran: Karaj | collected 2018-10
ATTAAAGAAACATATCAAATGATGGATGTTTATAAATGGTTTAATCATGAAATATTAGCTATTCCATCAATTACCGGAAGAAAAACGGAAAAAGAAAAGTTTGCTGGAGCAGAATTTACTTTAACTAATGAAGATTTAATGTATAATGGTGTATGTCTTCAAGATGGAACTAGTCATTATTTTGGGCAAAAGTTTAGTAAAGCTTATGATGTTAAATTCACAAATAAAGATAATCAGGAAGAATATGCTTATTATACAACTTGGGGTAAAGCTACGCGTGCAATTGCGGCAATTATTATGGTTCATGCTGATGATTATGGATTAGTACTACCACCTAGAATAGCGCCAAAACAAGTAGTCATTATTCCAATTGGTAAAGACAATGATGAAGTTAATGAATTATGTAAAAACTTTAATAAAGAATTAAATAGTAAAGAAATAATAAGTTACATTGATAATAGTGAGAAATCTCCTGGATTTAAGTTTGCAGAAGCAGAAGTAAATGGAATTCCAGTAAGAATTGAAATAGGTGCAAGAGATTTAGAAAATGGAACAGTTACTGTTGCAAGACGTGATACACGAGAGAAGATTACTATTAAGAAAGAAGAATTAACAGTAGATTATATTAGTAATCTATTAGAAACTATTCAAAAAGATATGTATAATCGAGCTGTTGAAAGAAGAGATAAGTTAACATTTACTGCAAAAACATATGAAGAAATGAAAAACATTCTTGATACTCAACCAGGATTTATTCATGCTGATTGGTGTGGAGATGTTGCTTGTGAGAATAAAATTAAAGAACTAAAAGGATGCAAATCAAGATGTATTACTGATGAACCACTAATAACCGGTAAATGTGTATGCTGTGGGAAAGATGCAAAACATCATGTTATTTGGGGAATTCAATATTAAAACTATCAATGAGATAGTTTTTTTTCTTTAATTTTGACTTAAATTAATCAATGTGTTATAATATAAAGCACGTTTTGGGGAAAGAAGAAACTAAAAATATTAGATTTTTTCTAAAATGTGTGATATTATTATTATGGAGTTATGCAAGTCTATAAATTGAGGTTGGTTAATATGTTTAATTATGTATTAGAAATTGTATCTTCTTTTTTTGTAATCTATGGCTTATATTATGTAGTCACAGGTGTTTTTGCGTTTCTAAAACCTAAAAAGACGGTTTCTACAAAGAAGAAGAAAAATAAATTCTCAATTGTTATAGCTGCTCGTAATGAAGAAAAAGTTATTGGTAATATTATTGATAGTTTAAAGAAACAAAATTATGATAAAGATAAGTATGAAATTAATGTTATTATTAATAATTCTGATGATCATACATATGATGTAAGTAAAAAACATGGTGCCAACACGATAAATTGTGATGTACCAGTTAAAAATAAAGGTGAAGTATTACGTTATGTGTTTAAGAAATTTAAAGATAAAAAGTTTGATGCATATGTTATATTTGATGCTGATAATGTTGTTCATCCAGATTTCTTAAAACATATGAATGATTCTTTAAATAATGGATATAAAGTAGCTCAAGGATTTAGAGATAGTAAGAATTATCAAGATAACTGGATTAGTGGTTCTTATACGTTGTTCTTCTATATTCAAAATTTCTTCTTTAATTTATCTCGTAAGAAATTAAATTCATCAGCTTCTATTAATGGAACTGGTTTTATGATTAGAAAAGATTTTATTGAAGAATTAAACTTTAATCCAGTTACTTTAACTGAGGATGTTGAGCTTACGACAGTATGTGCAATTCATAATGAAAAAATTGATTTTGTTAAAGATGCTATTACTTATGATGAACAACCAACATTATTTAGAGTCTCATTAACTCAAAGACTTCGTTGGTCAAAAGGAAATCTTCAATGTTGGAAAAAGTATCATCATGCTTTAGTTAAATCATTTATTAAAAATCATAATTTAGCAGCTGTTGATATGTATCTAAATAACTTAGCAGCAATCGTACAAGTAATATCATTCATTATTGTCTTAGCTGGTTTAATAGAAAGAATGATAACAACCAAAGTAGTATTCTCTATCGCTGGTATATTAGGATTTATAGTTTCATATGTAGCAACTTTAGTAGTTACTCTATTTGTGACAATTTATAATAAGAAAAGTATTAGTGGTATGTTACCATCACTTATCTTATTTACATTATTCATGTTGACATGGATGCCAATTAATATCGCTTGTATATTTAAGAAAAATGTTAAATGGCATCATATTGGACATAACAAAGATATCAATATTGATGATATTATGAAAGCAAATTAAAAAACAATCATTTGATTGTTTTTTATAATATTTTTTTCTTTTTAAATCGTTCATATATATTAAAGATACTCTGTATCATATTAGCCATTATACATACTAATAGAGCAGCTATAACATCATAGATAAAGTGTTGTTTAACAAATAAAGTAGATATTATTACCAATAGTGCAAATATAATTACCCATGTCTTTCTTTTAATAGTACATTTACTCATAATATAACTGATTATTATTTGAAAACAAAATAAACAATGAAGTGAAGGGAAACAATTAAGTGGCGGTTCGTCAAAAAAGAAAGTTATTTTTAATACTAAGTTTGTTAATGGATCATAATTTGGAACTATTGGTCTAAACATTATAGTTGGAACAATAAGAATAATGATATAACAAATAATACAACCTATAATAGCCGATATAATCCCTTTATAATAAGTTTTTTTATCTTTAAAATATAAAAGAGTAAAAGCTAAGATAGAAAAGGGGTAATACATATCATAAATATAAACTAGCCATCCCCAAAAAGGGATTTTATCATCTAAAAAGTAATTAATATAGATTGGATTAGTTTGAAATGATTTAATAAGCCAGTAAATAAATGCATTACCAAAGAATAAAATAAACATTGAAATAACGAATTTTTTTTCTTTTTTTATAAATGATATAACTTTTTTCATAAACATCACCTAAATAGTATATCATATTTAACCATAATATTGTATACTTATAATAGAGGTGAATATGGAAAGCGAATTAGAAGAATTAAGAAAAGAGGTTGAACTATTATCTAATAAAGTTGAATTATTAGAACAAGGTGAAAAGAAAAGAAAAGTTGGAATATATGTTAAACTTCTTGTTAAATTAGCAGTACTATTATTTACAATATATGGTGCTTTTCGTGCATATGATTATCTAGTGACTGAAATACCTAAAATGTTACAAGAAAAAATAAATGATGCAATACCTTCGGTATTAAAACCATAAATAATGTATTCTTGTGTAAAAACTATTATGATAAAGATAAAATAATGATAAAATTATAATGGAGGATGAATGAAAACAATAAAAGATTTTGATTTAAATAGTAAGAGGGTAATAATAAGAGTTGATTTTAATGTACCTATTAAAGATGGGGTAATAACTGATGATAATAGAATAAAAGAAAGCTTAAAAACTATTTTTTTTGCGATAGATAATAAAGCAAAAGTAATTTTATTATCACATTTAGGTCGCGTTAAAGAAGAAAGTGATTTATCTAAAAATAATTTATTACCAGTAAGTATTAGATTATCTGAATTACTTGGTAAAAAAGTAGAGTTTATCAATGTTACACGTGGTAAAGAATTAGAAGATGCAATTAATAATATGAATGATGGTGATGTTATTCTAGTTCAAAATACTAGATATGAAGACTTAGATGGTAAAAAAGAAAGTGAAAATGATCCAGAATTAGGTAAATATTGGGCTAGTTTAGGAGATATATTTATTAATGATGCTTTTGGAACAAGTCATCGAGCTCATGCATCTAATGTAGGTATTGCGTCACACCTTCCTTGTGGAATTGGTTTTTTAGTACAAAAAGAGTTAGATAATATGTTGCCTGTTATTAATAATCCTACTCATCCATTCACAGTAATACTTGGTGGTAGTAAAGTAAGTGATAAGATTGGTGTTATTAAAAATTTAATTCCTAAATGTGATTATTTACTAATTGGTGGTGGGATGGAATATACATTCCTAAAAGCAAAAGGAATAGAAGTTGGAAAATCAATTGTTGAAGATGATTATCTTGATTATGCTAAAGAATTATTAAGTACAACTGATAAGATAATTCTTCCTGTTGATAATGTAGTAAGTGATAGTTTAGAAAGTGAAACATCTCATATAACTAAAGAAATATCAGTTAATGAAATGGGACTTGATATTGGACCAGAAACAATCGAACTTTTTAGAAAATATATTATGGATAGTAAAACTATTGTCTGGAATGGACCAGTCGGAGTTTTTGAAAATAAAATGTATCAGAATGGTACAAAAAGTATTTGTGCTATGTTTACTAAAGATCAAACAGTTATTATTGGTGGTGGAGATTCTGCTAGTGCAGTAATAAATCTTGGTTATAAAGATAATGTTACACATATTTCTACTGGTGGTGGTGCATCACTTGAATTATTAGAAGGAAAGGACTTACCTGGAATAAGTATAATTGGTGAATAAATGAAATTAGTTGTTGGTAATTTTAAAATGAATTTAAATCTTGAAGATATTAATGACTATATTATATTCTTTCAAGATAAAGAGTATTCTAATGTAGTATTTGCTCCTCCTAGTATTTATTTACAAATGTTTCAAGAAGCAGGATTGGTAGTTGCTTCCCAAGATGTTTCTTTTGCAAGTAGTGGAGCTTATACGGGTGATATATCTGCTAGTCAATTAAAAAGTATTGGTGTAGGATATTCGATTGTTGGTCACTCTGAAAGAAGAAAATATTATCATGATGATCAATATGTTAATGATAAATTAAAACAACTAATTAATGAAGATATTATACCAATATTATGTATTGGTGAAACAAAAGAAGAAAAAGATAATGGTATTACTTTGGATATCTTAAAAAGTGAAATAGATGAAGCTTTTAATGGTCTTGATCCTAGTAATATTATTATTGCATATGAACCTATTTGGTCTATTGGAACTGGAGTAATTCCTACCAATGAAGATATTGAAAAAACTATAAGTTTTATAAAAAGTTATCTTAATGAGACATACCATGTTAATAATAAAGTATTATATGGTGGTAGTGTTAGTAATAAAAATATTAATGAATTAGAAAAAGTTAATGTAATAGATGGATATCTAGTTGGTGGATGTTCCATTAAAAAAGATGATTTTAATAGTTTAATATTGAATGTAAGGTAGGAAAGAAATATGGGTTATTTAAAAATTATTATGGGGTATATTTATAATCCTGATGGCTTTGATTGGATGAACTTTAAAGTATCAAAAGAAAATCCCTATACTTTTCATCATATTCAAGAAGAAAGACGTGGTGGAAAGGCAAGATTAGATAATGGAGCCTTATTAACAGATGTAGCCCATAGATTTTTAAATTATTTAGATCATTACTTACCGAAAAAATACGAGGAACTACAAGAGGTATTTAGAGAGATAAATCAAAGTAATATGCCACCTACTAATGATATAGTTAAGAAAGTAGATGAAATTATTTATCCAATATTCCTTAATCCAGTATATTTTCATAAAAAATATCTAATGCCATATGAAAAGATTTATTTTCAAGCTAGAAGAAGATTTATAACTAGTCGAAAACTATTAGCTAAATGTTTAGAATAAAGAAGTATCGAAAGATACTTTTTTTTAAAATTTAAGTTGTATGCAGAAAATGAAAGGATGAAAATGAATAAGATTAAAGTATTATTTATTGACGATGATAAAATGGTCGTTGATAAAATAGAGCAGTACTTTAGTAGTCATGCAGTAATCGAAGTAAATGATGTAGCATATAATGAAAAAGGTTTAATGATATCATTAAAACCTTGGGATAATAAGATGGAATTAACTATTACTAAATTGCTTCATGAATTAGGTATTCCTTCTAATATTAAAGGTTATGGTTTTATAAAAGAAGGAATTTATTTAATATATGATAATCCATTTCTATCAGTTACTAAAGAAATATATCCTAAAATAGCCCAAAAGTACCATACTAAGGCTTATTGTGTTGAAAGAGCTATTAGACATGCTATTGAAATAAGTTGGAATAGAGCCAATTTAGACACCTTAGAAGAGGTATTTGGATATAGTATAGATAATGAAAAAGCTAAAGCAACAAATTCTGAATATCTTGTTACTTTAGCTGATAAATTAAGATTATATGATGAAAACTAATATTTCAATTATTTTTTCTTATATTTACTTTTATAAATTCGATACATTGGTGGATTAATAATCATATTAAACTCCCCAATATATTCTAAAATAGATGAATTAAATCCAAGTTTACTTTCTAACATTGGATAATATTTAGAACTAGAATCAAAATTACCTGTTACAGCTCCTATATTAATATATTTAAAATCAAGTTTTCCATAGTATTTCATTATTTCATAAGTTAAAACAATATCAGCATTATACTTATTATAACTATTATCAACATAATTAACTAAAATATTTACACCATGAGCATCTTCAATAACAAGAGCAGCTCCACAAGTAATTCCTTCTGGTTTAGCTTTTAATAATTTAGTAGATACCACAATATCTTTTTTATAAGCATGAAGTAGTTTATCAGATTCAAGTTTATCATTAATAGCTTTTTGAATATTATATTTAACAGTATCTCCACTTTGAATAATATTAGCTAATTCAATATTTCTTTCTTCTTCTTCAGCATATAAATTATTAACATTTTCAACATATTTTTTAGTATCTAATCTAGCATAGAATATTTTAATTTTATTACTTGGATTAAATGCATTATATAGGTTAGCAAACAACTTTTTACCACCTTTAGAATAAGACTTTTTAACAACATCGTAAAAATCATCAATATTCATAGTAACATCTTCTTCTACTACAATACCTATACTATTACCATAACTTATTTTTTCTTTAACTTTAACATCAAAATTATTAAAGATTGTACGACCATCATTATTTAATTTAGCAATAACATTCCAACGAGGTAATTTAGATTCGTTATATAAATTAAATCCTAAGTGTTCATAATTACATTCTTTAAAATTATTTAATATTCTATTAACACTATTATTAAATTGAATTATTTTACCATTTCTATCACGTTCACTAGCTACAATTAAAGGATCTATAGTAACAAAAATAAACTTTTGTTTTTTTAATAATTTCTTTAATTCTTGAGTTACTGTTTTTACCATCTTATCATTTTCATAATCAATTAATAAACCTCTTGGTGAATAAGCATATTTATAACCCCAAAATAGTGGTTTATAAAGCATCATAGCAGCTCCAAATAATTGATTATCATTATCTTCAACAAAACCCAAATAGTGAGCACTATAACCATCATTTTCTTTAGCAAATTCGGCATAATTTGAACTTTGAAAATAAGAATTATATTTGTGACTATTAGAAAAATTATCAAATTCACGTTCATCTAATGTAATTATCTTCACTATTATCACCTTACTATCATTATAAAATAAAACTGCGTTTATATCAATAATTATATTTATTTTTACTATTTTTGTCAAAAGTATGATATCATATTTATAAGGTGTGATGAGGCGAATATGAATAATAAACAAAATAATAAATCAAATGGCTTGAAAAAGAAATTAACTAATTTCTATAACAAATGGTTTAAAAAAAATAAAGTTAAATTTACGATGTCTGAAACGATTATATTTATGATTGTTGTTTTTGGTCTCGGTTTAGTAGTTGGTGGAGTTATAGTATACGGAAAAAGAGCTTTTAGTAATTCTACTATCTCATTAAATGAATTTACTGCAACTTATAATGAAATAGTTGATAATTATTATCAAGAAATAGATCGTGATAAATTGCTAGAAGCTGGTATTTCAGGAATGATTAGATATTTAGGGGACCCTTATTCAACTTATATGAATAAAGATGATGCTGAAAGTTTTAATGAAGATGTTGATGGAACATATCAAGGTATTGGCGCAGAAATAAAGTATAATGATGATAAATTGCCAACTATTGGACAAGTATTTGAAAATAGTCCAGCAGAAAAAGCCGGATTAAAAGAAAATGATATTATTTTAAAAGTTAATGATGAAGATGTTACTAAAAAGTCTTTATCTGCTATCGCGGATTTAGTTAAAGGAGAAAAAGGTACAACGGTTAATTTAACAGTAAAAAGAGCCGAAGAAGAGTTAACTTTAACACTTACTAGAGGAGTAGTGGATAATGTTAGTGTAACAAGTGAGATAATCGAAAAAAATAATAAAAAAATAGGTTATATCTACTTATCAATTTTTGCTTCTAACACTATTGATCAATTTAAAAAAGAATTAACTAAATTAGAAGATGATAAGATCGATTCACTAATTATTGATGTTCGTGGTAATTCAGGTGGATATTTAACAACTGTTACGGATATTATCTCATTATTTACTAAAAAAGGTGAGACAATATACCAATTAAAAACTAAAGAAAAAGTAGAAGTTATTAAGGATGAAACTGATGAATCAAGAAATTATCCTGTCGTAGTATTAGCGGATGGAGGAAGTGCATCAGCTAGTGAAGTATTAGTCGGTGCATTTAGTGAAACATATCATGCCCAAATAGTTGGTACTAAAACTTATGGTAAGGGAAGAGTTCAAAAAGTATTTACTTTATCTAGTGGAGCTTTATTTAAATATACATATCAAGAATGGTTAACTCCAAAAGGAAACTATATTGATAAAGTAGGAATATCTCCAGATGTTGAAATAGCTTATGAAAAAAATAAGGATGGTAAAGATAATCAAAAAGATAAAGCAATTGAAGTAATAAGTAAATAGGTATTGTATGAATAAAGAAAATATATATAGAATTATTGGTTATACTGGTGAATATACCACTAGTGTTAAAAAAGCGATTAGAAAATTATTAAAAGATAACCATCCAGATAATAATGGGGATCGTAAAATATTTGAGTTAATTAATGAAGTAAAAAAAGAACTTGAAGAAAATCGAGTACCAATCGAATTTAATAAGAAAAAAACAAATATCCCATCAATAGATGATATTGATTATTCATATTGTATTAAGATGATGGATGAACTTAGTAAAGAAAAAGAAGAATATCTAACTAAATTTGAGGCTAAGAAAAAAGAATTATCAGATAGTATTTCAGAATATAATGATTATTATCATAATAGTATTGATTTAGAAACATATTTATTATCTAATTCTCAATATGTTGAAAAATTAAAAAGTACTAAAACACTTTGTATTATTCTTTTAATATTAGCTATCATAACTTTTACTATTTCTGTTTATACTAAAAAAATAATTTTCTTAGGTATTTTTGTCTTAATTACCGTAATATGTGTATTAATGGTTCATAAAGCCTTTTTTACCATGCAAAAAATTACGGATAATAATCGTAATAAAGTAAAAAATTATGTTGGAGTAAATAATAAAATACGTCGTAATCAAAATATTCAAAAAGTATTAAAAAAAGAATTACATGAATTAGATCGAAAAGTTAAAAGTTTAGAAAATGATATAAGATTTTATGATAATATTATAAGTAACAGGTGATAATATGACATTAATTAAAAAAATAATATTCTGGTTAATAGAACTATTCAAAAGTGTCTTTTTTCATAAAAAAAGTGATACCAATAAAAAGAGAAAAGTAATCAAAAAAGATACTAAAACAAAGAAGAAAGCTGATATTATAATGCCTACTGATGTTTCCTTACCAAACTTTTTTATAGTAGATGGGGAAGATAAAGATAAGCTTATTTATAATATTTCTTTAATGAAGAATCTATTATTAGAAGAAAATAAAAAGATTAAAGAAAAAGAAGAAAAAGAATTACTAAAATATATTCAAGATAATTATCATATTAAAGTTAATGAAATACTCGATAAAAAAGATTTAGAAACAATTGTCAAAGAACTTCCACCAGATGATAAAAAAAGTATTATTAATAAGTATGAAGTAATTGAAAAAAGAGAAAAAGATTTTAAAATACATGTTAATGAAATAGATAAAGTTATTAATGAAATAAATAAAGAAAAAATATCTCTAGTTGAAGAAGATGCAATTGAAGAAGAAATAGATAATGTTGTTAATGATAAGAATCTAAGTATAGATATTGATCAAAAAGTAGATAATTTCATTAAAAATGTTCGAGAAGACTTAAATACCGTTGATGAATTTTTTCTAAGAGATGTTGTTCGTGAATATAATAAAGTTAATTACGTAACTTTATCCACTATGATTGTGGATAAAAATTATGAAAGATATAAAAAATTAACAGAAGACTTTCATAATCATCGTTATAATAAATATTATTATGAACGAGAAATAAATAAAATAAAAAAAGAGTTAAAGAAAGTACAAAACCTAAAAAATAAAAAAGAAGTTCGTGAACATATTAATAAACTTAAAAAAGAGTTATATACTAAAAGTAAAGATAAATATGATTTATTATATAATAACGAAGTTTTTATGAATTTTAATAAAGAATGTGATTTGCTTTTAGAGAAAGTAAACACTAAAGTTATAGATATCAAAAAAGAAGAACCAAAGAAAGAAAAAAGTAAAAAAGAAATAGAAGAAGAAAATAAAGAAAAATATCTAGAAAGAATCTTATTACGTTTCCAAGATATGTCATTAGCAAGAAAATTAATCTTAGATGCCCAAACTGAAGATGCGGCCTTAATTAATAATCCAGAAGTTGATTTCATCAGTATGATAGATGAAAAATATAATAGGGGTATTGAGGAACCATTTAACTACCAAAGAAATAAACGAAAGACGGAGTTAGTTATCTTTTATAATGAACTTAATATGGCTATTAATAAAGAGAAAAAAGAACCAATTATATCAATTGATCATATTAATTTTAGAATGAATGACTTAGAAGAAGCGGTGGAATACAAAAAAGACGAATTAAGAAAAATATATAAAAAAGATGATTTATTTATGGAAGATAAATCCAAAGTACTAGTATATAAAAATGATGTTAAACAAAGTGATAAATAAGGAGTATTATGGAAAAGAAAAAATTAAAATTAATTATTATTATTGTTTCAGTTATTGTATTATTATTAGCTGGTTTTCTAGCTTATAAATTAATCAAGCCAAGTAGTAAAGAACTAAGTAACAATCAACTATTATATGAAGTTACCAAAGAAGGTTCAAATAATAAAATGTATCTATTTGGTAGTATTCATCTTGCCAAAACAGAAGATTTAGATTTCCCTAGTTATATTATGAATGCATATAATAACAGTCAATATTTAGCTTGTGAATATAACTCTGTTGAAGCTAATAACAATGCTCAAAAAGTACAAGAAATAGCTATGAATATGATTTATCAAGATGGTACTACAATTAAGGATCATATTGATGAAGATACTTATAATAAATTGGTAAAATATTTAACAGAGAAAGAATCTTATAGTCCATTATATGATTACTATAAACCAGTATTCTTCTATTCATTTATGAGTAGTTTAGTTGGAAATGATGCTAATTTATCAGCTGCAGCAGGAGTAGATGATTATTTTATTAAAAAGGCTATATATGATAAAAAAGAAATACTCGAAGTAGAATCAATGGAATACCAAATGAATCTATTATTAAGTTTTTCTGATGATATTTATGTATTATCTATTAAAGACTTACTAGATAACCCTAAAGATAGTGTAGATGGTATGATAGAATTATATAATAGTTGGAAGACGGGAGATGTTAATAAACTATTAGAATTCAACGATGAAGATATTCAAATTAAGGATGAATATACTGAAAAACAAAAACAAGAAATAGCTGATTTTAATAAAAAAATTGTTGATGATCGTAACTTAACAATGACCGAGAAAGCAAAAGAATATTTTGATAGTAATAAAGATGTTTTCTTTATGGTTGGTGCATTACATATCGTTGGTGATAATGGTATTGCTAAGAATTTAGAAAGAGCCGGTTATAAAGTAACAAGAATTAGTTAAAACAAGGAAAAATATCCTTGTTTTTTTTATGTCTTTATGGTATTATATTGTGCTTGCAACGGGAGGTTTTATGAAATATAATTTCATGGATTCTGAACTTATGGAAATAGGAGCAATTAAAGATCTTGAGTTCGTTAAGTTCTATGATTTAACTACGAATCAAGATAAGAAAAAAATAATAGTTCCTGCGCTTATGATTAACTATAATAATGGAAAGATGCTTAATCTTTCAATCTTAGATAAGTATTTTAATCAATTTGTTCAAAAAGTAATATCAGTATATAAAAAAGAAAAAGGCCGTATGGTCGAAAATGATGAGACAGATCCATTTGAAATGTTTCATGAAATCGCAATTGATAAACGTAGTATAGATATTATAGAAAACTCATCTATTTTAGAAAAGAAAGAAATAACTGGTTTTTATGATGATAAAGATAGTTATGATAATTCTTTGTTATTTCAAATAGATGAAGTTAGATCAATTATAGATATTGTTCGTTTTTCTATTCAATATTTTTCTCGTTCAACAGATTTAAATATAAATATATTAGATAGTTTTTATGGATGTCGTGATAATTATATAATTGAATCAAAAATTAATGATATATTTACTTATTTATTAATTCACTATGAAAGATTAGGAGATAATTCATATCAAATATCAGTTGGAAATTTAGGTGGATTAGCTAAACCATATATTATTAATATCAACTTCTTTGATAATATGATTATTATTACTAGTAAATATAAAAAATTAACTATTCATAATGAATTTAAAATTGATGATTCTGGTGGAAAATATTTATATTATGCCTATTTAGATGGTAAGAGTATATTATATGAAGCTGGCGAATTAGATCAAGTAGAAATAAATCATGAAAAGATTGCTAATTTAGATTATGATAGTAAATTAACTTGGTATAAATTACCATGGGTTGCATACTTTGGTTATCAAGGAGAAAGAAAAAATGTTGATGATCATACAAGTATATTAACTAGTCATATTATGTATCTCGATATTAATAATGATAATTTTAATAAAAGAGAACACTATCTAAAGAAATTAGAAAGAGAAAAAACTGATTCACAAAAAGCTATTAAACTAACACTTGATGAATTAAGAAAGAATACATTTGGATTTTTATCAGATGATGCTTTTGTCATTGAAACTAGTTTTCATAACGCCTTAGGTGATGGTGATTATCAAAAAAATTATAATGGAAAATATTTCTATCATATTGCTCCCAAAGAAGCGATTAAAGAAATAGATAGAAAGAAATTAATTCCGGTTAGAAAAAGTATTATATTTGGAAAAAATGACTTATTAAACAGTGAAAAAGTTAAGAAATTAGGAGGAGAATAATGGGTGTTTTAAAAAATGACGAACGTTTTAACGAATTAATAAAAGCAATTAAAGTATCTAAACAATCACGTAGTAATAAAGCAGGTATTATTAATTATTTAGTTGGTGTTAGAGAAAGACAAAGAAACAATGATTTCTTTGAAGATGAATTTTTAGAAAGAGTAGTATTAGAAGTTATTAATTGTAATACATATGATGATGATAATGGATTAATAAAATATTTTAATGATTTAATTAGTCGTGTTAAATTTTTATTTCCATATGGAATGATGACAGATGATTATGATTATCTAAAAGATTTATTTATAAATAGTATTTCTGGTAATGTTGATTTATTTAATGAAAAGTTAACATCTTTATTTGATAATAAACGTGATTATTTAGACATTATGCATATTATTGATTTAAGTGACTTATTAATAGATCAAAAAGAAAAAGTACTTGATTATGGTATTCAAGTTGCCAGATACTGTCAAAATCAAGATATATTAAAACGTGAAATAGTTTCCTTTATTCATGGTATAAAATCATGTGATGATATCGATGAATATTTAAAGGAATGTTTAAGTGAAGCTAAGAAGAAATGTGGACTATATCCTATTGGTGAAAAGACATTATCAATGATTTCTGGAGAAGTAGAACATGCACAATCATTAATGAATAAAATTGAAAATATGCATGCAAGAGTAAATGAATGCCGTGGTGAAGTAGATGCTATAATTAGTGCTGGTAAAAGAGAACTTAGTAATGCTGAAAGAGATGTTACAACTTTAGTTAATAATGGTAAAAGAGATATTGCTATTGCTGGAAAAGAAGCTATTACAGGTCTTCAAGATTTTGTTAAAGGTACTAAAGATGATGTTATCAAAAGAATGGATGAATATTTAGAACATCTTAAAGGTTTATTAAAAATCGATAGTGATAAAATATTCCAAGAAACAATAATAGAAGCAACAAATAAAGTAAATGAATTTAGACTTGTTGCAAAGGGAGTAACAGCTACTGCTGCTGATGAATTGATACGTTACCAAGCAGCTTGTGATGAAGTATTTACTAAATTAAAAAACTATATGGAAAATGAGCCAAATTTACAACATTTCTTAAATACTCCTGAATTAAGTGATATGATTTCATTCTTTAGATTAAATAAAGGTAATATTATCAATTTAGCTAAAGAAAAACCAGCTAAAAAAGAAGAAAATAAAGAAGAAAGTGCACCACAAGAAGAAGCTCAAGAAATAAAAACAGATAGTGTTCAAACTAAAGTATCAACATTTTATATTCCTGGTAATGATCGAATTATTGTTCCAATGAATGGACAAGTTATTTTACCAGGTACTGTTAATCGTAAAGTATTAAGAGCTTTTGATAGAACTATTCCATTTGAAGTAAGATTAAAGGAAATATTAGATAAAAAAGCTAAATTAGAGAAAAAAGGTGTAAAATTCCATGAATTAACTGAAGAGATTATTCGAGATGTTATGGAAGGTGACTGGCTTTATTTATGGGGACCATCTGGATGTGGTAAAAGTTATGTTATTCAACAAGTAGCTGACTTAATAGGAATAGATGTTGTTGAAAATCAAAAGATTTCTCGTGATTATAGTGTTTTGGGTTATAATGATCCACATGGAAGATTTAGAGCAACTCAAACATTTGCGGCAGCATTATATGGTAGAATGATTTTTTATGATGAGTTTGATAGTGATAATGTTATAGCACAAGTTGTATTAAACCCTTTATATTCAAAATTAAAGAATGTTATTGCAAATCCATCTAAAGAACAATTCTATCAATTTGGTGAAGATATGAATATTTCTATTAATCCTAATATGAGAATGATTAGTGCAGGTAATACCTCTGGTAATGTTATAGAAAGTGAAGTATGGAATGCCCGTGGTAAAATAGATGAATCATTACTACAACGTTTAACACCAAAGAAATTATATTATGATGATAAATTAGAAAGATCTTTATTTGGTAATAATGATGGATGGTATAAACTATTCGTTAAATTCCGTAAAATATGCGATGCATATGCTAATGAAGAAACAGATGAAGAAGATATGCCACAAGGTGTTTTAACAACTCGTGATGCTCAAGATATTGCTACATATATTCAAAATAATAGTAAATCAGTTGATCAAATAATGAGAGAAAAGTTTGTTCAAATAAAAGATAATAATTATTTAGATTATATCGTAGCTCATTTACCAAAATATACTATTACGGAAAGAGAAATGGAACAATCAGAAAGAGCTTTAAAAGAATATGATGAAAATGCTCTTACTAAACGATTAATATATGCATGTAATCGTGCTAAGAATGGTATTAGATAATGAATACATTGAATAATTATAAAAGATATCCTAAGATATTTTTTCCACGTAAAACTATTGAAGTAGATGGTAAAGAGTATCAATATTATAAAGCAAAATTTGGAAATTTATATGATATTTATAATTATATTAAAAGTCAACCAGCTATTAATAGTGATATATTCTATGATTTGAAAAGTATAAGAGGTTCTACTAGTGCAGCTGGTCTTCCTTTTGATGATGCACTTGAAGATTTAAATAACAGCGAAGATGTAGATTTTACTAGATTTATTAAAATGGTAAAGGATATAGTACAAGTAAAAAAAGGGAAAACTCATAAGTATGTAACAGATTATACTGTAGCCGGTGGACAACTTGATACTGTATTATATTCAGTTGGTGAACCACTTTGTTATGAAGTAGTAGATAAAATATCAACACCTAAATACATCAATATTTATTCAACATTAGCATATTCTAATGTTACTAGTAAATATCAAGTATTTAATCGTGCAATTGTTATGTTAGGTATTATTAATGCTATTGAAAAACGTGGTTATAGTGTTCGTCTAAATTCTTTTGAAATGGTTATTAATGATGATGAAATTGTTAATATCATTCTTGATGTTAAACAACATGGAAAGAGTACTAATCTTCGTACTTTATATAAGTCATCTTGTCGAGTAGAATTTTTAAGAAGAATATTATTCCGTATTCTTGAAACAATGCCAGTTGAAACTTCTTGGGGTATAGATTATGGAGCACCATGTACAAAAGAGTTTGTTCAAAAAGTATTAAATTTATCAAAAAATGATATATATTTTGGTACTCCACAAGAATTAGGTATTGGTGGAGGAGATCTTCAATCAGACTTCTTATGTTGCATAGAAAAACTAAATTTAGGTGATAAATTTAATATTCGTGAAATCAATGAAGAATTCTGTGAGAAAGTAAAAAGATATGTTCGATAAAACAAGGAGAAATCCTTGTTTTTATTTATAATAAAAAGTATGCTATAATTGATATAGTAGAGGTGATAGGATGTTTGAATGCAGTGAAGAGTTTTCTAAAGAACAATTAAAGCGAATTAAAAAAATGATTCATACTGAAGAGTTTCGCTATATTAATTCTATTATCCATGCATGTGATTTAGATTTTGAAGAAAAATTAATTATTAAACATATTAAGGAATATATATATAACTATTTATCAGGTAGATCACCTCGTATTTTTCCTATTAAAGTTGATGAGTTTATCTCTTTTGTGGAAAATTATTCCTTTATTAGAACCCCAAGAGTATTATCACCAAGTGAAAATGGATTAATAAAAGATAGGATACAAGATATATTTCCAATTTGTAATGGTTATCATATATATGGTGATTTCCGTTGTTTAAAGAATAATCATTTTAGAGGATTCTATAGAAGAGAATCATATTTAGGAACTGATCATAAAATATATTTATCTAAAGATTCAATGCTTAGTAGGGAACTAGAAGTTTCAAATGAAACCAGAATAGAAGTTGATTATAATTCATTATTATCTGAAAGTGTTTTTAATTATTTTTCTCAACCAGTTGCAAAATATTATTTATTAAAAGATAGATCAAGTTTTTATACTATGCTATTAACCCCTAGTTTTTTTGGTAGTAATCAAAAATTAATACATCTTGATGAGCTTGGAATCGAAGATATTAAAGCTAATACTCATACTAATCGATTAAGAGTAATAAAAAATGGTATAGTTAATTTATGTCAAAATAAAATGGATAATGATACTATCACAAAAACAATAGAAAAAGTAGAGTTACAATTTGCTATTCAGTCATTTTTAAAAATATTAATTGGTCCGATGGATTCTAATTATGGTAATACAGGAATTATTGTAACTGGTGATAATAATGGTAATATTACATCTATTGAACTTGCTCCAGCCTTTGATTTAGATATTAGTTTTAACGTAGCTAAAGAATTAGTTGAATACAATCATATAAGTCAAATTCGTGATTCTAATGGTAATCCATCAAACATTGAATCAGTAATATGGGAATTTAAAGATATACCAGGCTTTATGGACTTTATAGGTAATCTCACAAATAAAATGTTAAATTGTGATATTGCAAAAGAAATACTAGATGATGTTTATTCAAGAACTAATCTTAATTTCTTTATTGAAAAAAGAGATGATTATATGTATTTCATTAATAAACGATTAGTTGAAGTAGTTAAAGTTTACAAAGATGTACTGTTAAATGATTCTGAAAATAAAAAAAAATATCAATAACTTCTATATATGCTATAATTAAAGAATAGTAGGATTACAAGATAAAAAGTGAACCATATAATCGTTTTTTGATGAAAAATAATAAAGGTGATCTATGAGTGATATAAATAGAGTTGAAATTAATATTGATGGAATTATTAAAACTGCCGAAAAAGAATTATCTATTTCTATTCCTAAAAAACCAATGTTATCCATTGGTAATTATGATGAAAGAAGGTATATTGGTACTGATGACGATGGATCAACAATATATTTGAATGGTTTATATTTTTATACTGAAAATGGTAAGTATTACGTAAATACCAGTAATAATGATCTTTTAATAATGCGATTAACTCATGAAATAGTTCATGTCTTTTCAAATAAATATGGAAAATCAGGAATTTGTACTGGTGATAGAGAAAAACTATATTTTCTAAAAAATAAAATTCATGCAGCATATGCATTCGATCCTAATGAAGCCTTAAACGAAGGTATTACACAAATGTTTACAGATGAAGTTTTAGGTAAGGAAACTAATCGTTATGCAGATGTGTATTACGAATTTAAAAAAATAGCTCAAGTATTAAAATATTTATTTGGTAGTGAAGTAATGAAAGATTCATATTTTAATCATAGTGGTTCTTTGCAAAGAAATATGAATCGTCTTTCTAGTAATATATTTGAAATAATGAATAAAAAATTAACATTATCGCATTATGTAAGTAGTTTAATGCCTCATGGTGGTATTAATGCTAAACATAATGCTGATTTAAAAATTGAAAAAGATATTTGCAAGAGTCTTAAAACTAATGCTTTTAATGAATGTTTAGAACTAATTATTGATAATCTCCTTATTCCATGGATTAAGAGTAAAAATTCTGAAGAAATGAAAGAGCAAATAAAGGACTTTTTATCAATATTTGATGATAGTAAAACTATTAAAAATAGGGTTATGTATTATTTAATGCGTGGATATAAAAAGAAAAGTCCCAAGTTACCAACTGAGTCATCCAATAGTGATATCACCATTTCACATATAATAGGCTATAATAACAAAGTTAAATATAGTATATCTAGTGATGGTAGTATAGTTGAATCGAGTACCAGTAGGATAATTCCTTATGATGAACAATTGTATGAATACTTTTATTCTAAAGTGATTAGAGATGAATATTGGCAAGCAATTGATAAAGCTTTTAATAATTATAGTTTGAATGATAATAAAATTACTATCTCTATTGAAGGAAAAACTATTACTCAAAGAAGAATGTTATTAATGGCTTTTAAGCAATATATGAAAAAAAAGAATATTATTGTACTTAATGATGTAGATTCCTTAGATAATGGTTCAAGATTTGAAATAAATTACATTCATGAAAAATTAACAATGGAAGATATTGATTATTTAAGACACAACTATACGTTTGTTTGTTTACCAGGGGATCCTTTAAATGTTTTACAAGTATTCGATAAAAAAACTAATCGTGAAGTAACTTCGAAAGTTTTGATTGGAAAATGTAAGATAGCTTATAAGATAGCTTCTCTTGGATTGGCATCAAAAGAAAATCAACAAAAATGGGAAGAATTTACGGAAATTGCGGGAAAACATATTGCAAATACAGGCATGATAAAAAGGTCATATGAATTTAATAATAATCCATTCTTATCATTATTTAATGATGGTTATGGATGTGAATGGTTTTATGAATATATATATGGACTACCTTTTTATAAAATGGATGTAACTAAACAAGAATTATATTTAACTGAAAATGAAATGAATAATTCAAAACTAAATAATGAGGAAGAAAATGAGAAATTAGCTTCATTGTTTACTTCCTTTACGCTATCTGATACTAATCAAGATAATAACCACAAGAGAGTGTAATGATTCTCTTGTTTTTCTTTTATTTAATGATAAAATAAGGAAGAAAAAGGAGTGGTAATATGTTTAACTTAGTAAGTAAATTTAAACCAAGTGGTGATCAACCAGAAGCTATTAACAAGTTAGTTAATGGAATTAAATCTGGTGAGAAGAATCAAGTATTTTTGACCATTGAATTATTGATAAAAAAATGTTATCATCAATCATGTACGATATGTAGGAGATGAAGTAATATGTATAATGGTATAAATAATGATTATTTATCGGATAGTAATAATAAATCAAAAACATTTGCTGTGTTTTTAGTCTTTTTAGCAATAGTTTGCTTTGGTGCATATTTTTATTACAATTATAAAGCTGAGGATAATCATGAAAAATCAAATGATACTTCAACTGAAAATAACAATGAAATAATTAATAATTTAGTAGGAACTTGGAAGTCAACAAAACAGACAGAACCAAGTAAGGATAATGTATATCTTATTCCAAATGTATTATTACAAATTAATAATGATGGAACATGCTATTATAAAGGAACATATAAATTAAGATATACAGATCATAGTGGTGGGAGTACATTAGGTGCTGATTATGATTGTAAAGTAGAAATAAATAAAATGAATAATCAAATTCGAATTGTTCCTAATAATGAAGATGCTCAGAATGCTTTTCATAAAAATTATACAAGGTTTACGTTAGATGGTGATGTATTAATATTGGGTAGTTTTGAATATATAAGAACATCTGGTAGTAGTGATACAAGTACTGATAATGACATAACCATCACTGATAATCAAATTATTGGTACTTGGTATTATTATATGGATGGTAAGATAAATGATACAACATATTATGTCTTTAATGCTGATGGAACAGGAAAGTATTTCTTAGGTGGAGAACCAATTAATATAAAGTATAAAAT
>JAEEGL016430611.1_pt1 | contig 20746 bp, 16 predicted proteins | sample 9134231 | NCBI WGS metagenome assembly JAEEGL01 (sample SAMN16246548, study PRJNA631951) | gut metagenome | biome: gut microbiome; feature: rumen; material: fiber-attached | host: Bos | place: Iran: Karaj | collected 2018-10
ACCATAAGCTGGTGGAGAACATCGTCATCAAGACACAGGGCTTTGTCAGTGGTAACTTCAGCGAGAACGACGAAGCTCCCGTACAGAAATTCCGCGAGTTCCTCGACCTGTATAAAGGCATAGACAAGAAGCAGTTACGCGAAAATATGAAGTATTTTCTTGAAGCTATCATGCCCACCTGCGAGGAATGTAACATGAACATGTGTGTACACCCCGACGATCCCCCCATTGAGATCCTTGGTCTGCCGCGCATTGTGCGTACTGAGGAAGATATCCAATGGTTCCTCGATGCCGTGCCCAACAAGCATAACGGCCTCACCTTCTGTGCTGGTTCGCTTTCAGCAGGTGCCTACAACAATGTGGTTGACTTGGCTAAAAAGTTCGCTTCGCGCACCCACTTCGTCCATCTGCGTTCCTGCCATATCTTCCCCAACGGTGACTTCACAGAGGCTTCACACTTGGGAGGACGTGCAGACCTTATAGAGCTGGCACGCATCTTTGAGAAGGAGAACCCGCAGTTGCCCATGCGTGTGGATCACGGCATGACCTTCACTGACGAACCTGGCGGCATCCTCGACGAAAGCAGCCATGGCCATAATGCCGGCTATACGCTTCTCGGACGCATGTTCGCACTGGGACAGGTGCAGGGTATTCTGGCCACTGTAGACCGCGAACTGGGCATCGAGTACAAACAGCCGGGATTCTTTGACTGATACTGATAAGTGTGCCATTGTTACTTGAAAAGTGATGATGGCACACTATTTGCTTAATCATTAGAAAACAATGATTAATAAAAACATCCGAGACAAAATGGAAGAAAAGAATCTTAACGAAGAAGAAGAACTGAAGGCTGATGACATGACAGCCAGACAGGAATCTGACGAAATGGCAGATGCCGAAGGTGGCGAGACGGCTGAAGAACAGGAAGAGCTGTCAGAAGAAAAGGACCCGCTGGAACTGGCCAAAGAGCTGGCTACCGAATGGATGACGAAATACAAGTATCTGGCAGCAGAGTTCGACAACTACCGTAAGCGCACCATCAAGGAGCGTGCCGAACTGATCCTGAATGGCGGTGAGAAGGTCATCACAACATTGTTGCCCGTGCTTGACGACATGGAGCGCGCCCTGAAGAATGGTGAAAACACCGACGACCCTGCCGTGCTGCGTGAGGGCATGGAGTTGATTTACCACAAGCTTGTGAAGGTGCTTGAAAGCCAAGGCGTTCAGAAAATCGAGACGGAAGATGCCGATTTCGATACCGACATCCATGAGGCCGTTGCCATGGTTCCTGGTATGGGAGATGATAAGAAAGGAAAGGTAATAGACTGCCTTGCAACTGGTTACAAGCTGAATGATAAAGTAATCCGCCACGCCAAGGTGGCCGTAGGACAATAAGACGAAATGAAAAGAGACTACTACGAGGTGCTGGGCGTCGAGAAGACCGCATCGGAAGAAGAGATAAAAAAGGCATACCGAAAAATAGCCATCAAATATCACCCGGATCGTAACCCAGGTGACAAGACCGCTGAGGAGAAGTTCAAGGAAGCAGCCGAGGCTTATAATGTATTGCACGACCCGCAGAAGCGCCAGCAATACGACCAATTTGGCTTTAACGGGCCAATGGGTGGTACTGGTGGATTCGGAGGATTCGGTGGTGCCTCGATGAACATTGACGACATCTTCTCTATGTTCGGCGACATCTTCGGTGGTCATGGCTTCGGAGGCTTTGGTGCAGGAAGAGGACGCCAACAGCAACAGCGCGGCAGTGACCTGAGACTGAAGGTGAAACTGACCTTGGAGGAGATCAACAAGGGAGTAACCAAGAAGTTCAAACTGCGTAAAGACGTGGAATGCCCGCATTGCGGAGGCAGTGGAGCCGAAGACAACAGCGGCAAGGAACAATGTCCCACATGCCACGGCTCGGGCGTTATCACTCATACCACTCAGAGCATCTTTGGCATGATGCAGACCCAAGGCGTCTGTCCTACTTGTCATGGCGCAGGAGAAATAATCAAGAACAAATGTCACGAATGTGGTGGTACTGGTGTGATCAAAGGCGAGGAGGTCGTAGAAATCAACATTCCCGCAGGTGTAGCTGAAGGAATGGTCGTGAATGTTCCTGGAAAAGGAAATGCCGGTCCTAACAATGGCATAACGGGCGACATACAGGTGTTTATTGAAGAAGAGCCTCACAGTACCTTCATACGCGACGGAAACGACCTGATTTACAATCTGTTGCTGGATTTCCCTACAGCTGCACTGGGAGGCGACGTAGAGATTCCCACCATCGATGGCGGAAAGCTGAAGGTAAAGGTTGAAAATGGTACACAGCCTGGAAAGACGCTCAGACTAAGAGGTAAAGGTCTGCCTGCCGTACAAGGCTACGGAAATGGCCGTGGCGACTTGGTGGTCAACATCAGTGTCTACGTTCCGAAGACGCTTTCACGAGACGAACGTCAGGCTTTAGAGGCATTCCGAGGAAGCGACAACTTCAAAGGCGACAAACAGACACGAGACTCAATATTCCAACGTTTCAAAAACTACTTCTCATAGCCTATGAATTACGAAGAAGCCATTGACTATCTGTTCAGTCAGACTGCCAACTATGAGCAGCAGGGGCAGTCTGGTTATAAACCAGGACTTGACACCATGCTGAAGTTGGACGAGCATTTTGAGCGTCCGCATGAGAATTTCCGGACAATTCACGTAGCAGGTACCAACGGAAAAGGTTCCGTGTCACACAGCATTGCTGCCCTGTTACAGGTATTTGGCTATCGTGTGGGACTCTATACGTCGCCCCATCTCGTTGACTTTACTGAGAGAATCCGGGTCAACGGGCAGCCCATCCTGGAAGACTACGTTACGCAATTCGTAGAGAAGAACAAAGAATTCTTCGACCAGACAAGTCCCACCTTCTTCGAAATTGTCACAGAAATGGCATTCAGCTATTTCCATGAGACAAATGTAGACATTGCAATCATTGAAGTAGGACTGGGAGGCAGGCTTGATTCGACCAATATCATCACCCCTATCCTCTCTGTCATTACCAATGTCTCACTGGATCATACCCAGCTGCTTGGTTCTTCCGTAGAACAGATTGCCATGGAGAAAGGTGGCATCATCAAGCCTGGCATTCCTGTTGTTATTGGTGAGTCTACTCCCGAAACCCGCATGATTTTCGAAGCACTGGCAAACGAGGCTAAGGCACCCATTTCCTTTGCTGATGACGACGAAGAAAAAGAAATTGTTGAAGCCATACCGCAAAGTGAAGGCGGCTATTTGTATAAATGTGTACATCTGGCCGACTTCAAGGGTGAGCTGAGCGGCATCTATCAGGAAAAGAACACCAACACGCTGATGGCCGCCATGCACCAGCTGATGAACATGGGCTACATCGCCCTTTGCTACGATCCAGAGAACAACAAGAAAATCCAGAAAGAAATGAGCTATGCCCTCCAAAACGTATGTATGCTTACTGGATTAATGGGTCGATGGCAGAAGGTTAGAGAGCATCCTCTGGTGATTTGCGATACGGGCCATAACGTAGGCGGATGGGAGTATCTGAGCAAACAGCTGAGCGAAGTTAAATGTGGTCAACTGCATATTGTCTTTGGCATGGTTGAGGACAAGGATGTCTATGGAGTGATGAACCTGCTACCCAAGGAGGCTACCTATTATTATACAAAAGGTACGACCAAACGTGCTTTCCCAGAAACTTCACTCAAGGTCTTTGGAGAGCAGTTCGGACTGAAAGGCGAATGCTATCCCACTGTGACAGAAGCCTATAAGGCAGCTTTGCTGAAAGCCGCCTCCGACGATATGATCTTCATTGGAGGCAGTACCTACGTAGTGGCAGATTTCCTGAAAACACGCGTTTAGGTGTTTTTAACACCATTTTTTCGCCGATATGTTTGCACATGTCGGCTTTTTTTTGTTATTTTGCCATCAGTTTATAGTAATAACTAAAACCAAGCAATTATGGCAAACACAACAGAAAATGCGAATCTGTGTGGTCTGAAGCGCGAAGACTTCCAGGCCACGATTAACGGAAAGAAAACCGATCTTTACATTCTGCGCAACCGCAAGGGTTACGAAGTGGCAATCTCTAACTATGGCGGTGCCATCTGCGCTATCATGGTGCCCGACAAGAACGGCAACGTGGGCAATGTCATTCAGGGACATGCTAACATCCAGCAGCTCATGAGCGGCAACGAGCCTTATCTGTCGACCCTTATCGGCCGTTGGGGCAACCGTATCTGCAAAGGCCAGTTCACGCTGAATGGCAAGGAGTATCAGGTGGCTATCAACAACGGTCCTAACCATCTGCACGGCGGACTGAAGGGATTCAATGCCAAGGTATGGGATGCCCGTCAGATGGGTCCCCGCTCACTGGCTCTGCACCGTATTTCTTCTTACGGAGAGGAAGGTTACACGGGCGAACTCGATGTAACAGTGGAATTTACCTTTACCGACCTCAACGAGCTGGTGATTGAATACCTGGCCACTACCAACAAGAAGACCATCGTGAATCTGACGCATCACGCTTTCTTCTCGCTGGCAGGAACAGCCGACCCCACTCCCACAATTGACGACCTGATCTGCGAAATCAATGCTGACTTCTACCTGCCTACCGATGACACGGCTATTCCTACGGGTGAAATCCTGAAGGTGGAAGGCACACCGTTCGACTTCCGTCAGCCAAAAGCCATTGGCAAGGAAATTGATGCCGACAACGAGCAGATTAAGTTCGGTAACGGTTACGACCACAACTATGTGCTGAACAAGAAAGAGGAAGGCGAACTGAGCTTCGCTGCCAAACTGACCGAGCCGAAGAGCGGACGCACAATGGAGTGCTGGACTACCGAACCGGGTATGCAGCTCTACACAGGCAACTATCTGGAGGGCTACAAGGGTGCTAACGGTGCTACCTTCCCCCGTCGTTCTGCCGTCTGTCTGGAGACTCAGCACTTCCCTGACACACCCAACCGTCCTTACTTCCCCTCGGTAGTGCTTCGTCCAGGTGAACGCTACAAGCAGAAGACCATCTATAAGTTCGGCGTCGTCGAATAAGTAAATTACTGGTTTGCTCATGGTAAACAATAGGTTGTTTGCCATGAGCAAATAACATATTTAGCAATAGCAAATCCAATTACTAAAATAACTATGTCACAAAAACAAACTCCGAACTACTTGTTCCCATTGATTATTGTGTTCATCGTGTGCTTCCTCATCGGATTCATTACAACGATGAACAATTCGATGATTGAGTTCTGTAAAGAAGCCTTCAAGCTGAGCGACACCCAAGGCCAGTTGGTGAACACCTTCTTCTATGGAGCTTATTTCTTCTCTATCCCGTTTGCCATGATGATGAACAAGATTGGCTACAAGGCCACACTTGTTCTCGGTCTGATTGTCGTAGGTTGCGGTTTCATTGCCAACAACCTTGGCGTTACTGCTGCTCTGGGTTCATCAAGTGTCTACACAGTGTTCCTTTGCTGCATGAGTATCGTAGCCCTTGGCGTGGTGATGCTGCAGTTAGTGGCCAACCCATACGTGATGGTACTTGGTAAGCCTGAAAGTGGTGCATTCCGCATGACGCTGTCACAGGCTTTGAACTCAGTGGCTACGACCGTAGCACCTATCTTTATTACTGCAGTCATTATTGCCGACAAGCCCAAACTGCCTGAGAACGTGCCTGGACCATTCCTGATGCTTGGCATTTTTGCTATTGTTATTGCAGCAATCCTGTTTTTCATTAAGTTGCCCGATCCTGACATGGACAAGAAGAATGCAACTTCTGAAGAGGATAGCTATGACATGTCAAAGTATAAGGCAAATGTGTTCCAATATCCTCATGTATGGCTTGGCGCATTGGCTATCGCTATGTACATGGGTCTTGAGATTGGTATTCCTTCGATGCTTCCCGCATACTGGAAGGCTGATCCCAACCTGCCTGGTTCTGCTACTGAATATCTCCCCTACTATTGGGGTGGCATGATGGTAGGACGTTTCGTTGGTTCTGCTATCCTGGCTAAGTTTGAGGCTCGTAAGTTGCTTACTGCCTGCTTGATTCTCGGTGCTTGCTGCGTAGGTATCTCGTTCTTCCTGCCTGGTATGTATGCTGTTTACGCCATGTTGGCAGCTGGCCTGTTCCATTCTGTGATGTGGCCTCTTATCTTCAACCTTGGTCTGCAAGAGCTTGGTCCTCACACGAAGAACGCCTCTGGACTTATCAACATGGGTGTGCTCGGTGGTGCTACGCTGCCGCTCATCATGGGTTCCATCGTTGACAATCCTGCCCTTGGCGTGGGTGTTGCCATCATGCTCATGTTCGTCTACTACGCCTACGTCCTCTGGTTCTGCAACTGGGGTTCGAAGATTGGCATTAATGTGAAATAGACTAATCATTTAATAAATTGTAAATCTTTAAATTGTAAATCACATGATTGAAATCGATTTTGTAAGACAGCGCTTCATCAAGCACTTTGACGGACAGACTGGTAACGTTTACACATCTCCTGGTCGTATCAACCTGATTGGTGAGCACACCGATTATAACGGTGGCTTCGTATTCCCCGGAGCAGTGGATAAGGGCGTGACTGCCGAGATGCGTGCCAATGGCACTGAAGACACCGTGATGGCATACGCTATCGACCTGAAGGACCGTGTAGACTTCAAGCTCTCTGACCCCGCTGGTCCCAAGGCTTCTTGGGCTCGTTACATCTACGGTATCGCACTGGAGATGAAGAAGTTGGGCGTTCCTGTGAAAGGTTTTAATATCGCATTTGCAGGTGATGTTCCTCTCGGTGCAGGTATGTCTTCTTCTGCTGCCATGGAGAGCTGCTTCGCCTGTGGTCTGAACGACATCTTTGGTGAGAACAAGGTCTCTCAGTGGGATATGGTGCTGGCCGGACAGGCTACTGAGCACAACTACTGCGGTGTGAACTGCGGTATCATGGATCAGTTCGCTTCTGTCTTCGGTAAGGCAGGTTGCCTGATGCGCCTTGATTGCCGCAGCCGCGAGTTTGAGTACTTCCCCTTCAAGCCCGATGGCTACCGCCTTGTGCTGCTCGCCTCTGTAGTGAAGCACCAGTTGGCCGGTTCGCCCTACAACGATCGTCGCAACTCTTGTGAGAATGTGGTTCGTCACATTCAGGCCAAACATCCCGAAGGCAAGTTTGAGACCCTGCGTGACTGCACATGGGAGCAGCTGGAAGAGGTGAAGGCTGAAGTCGGCGAAGAGGACTACAAGCGCGCTAAGTTCGTGCTGGGCGAGAAAGACCGCGTGCTGGCAGTCTGCGATGCCCTGAACGAAGGCGACTACGAGAAAGTTGGTGAGATGATGTACAAGACTCACGAAGGTCTGTCTAAGGACTACGAGGTCAGCTGCGAAGAGCTCGACTTCCTGAACGACATTGCCAAGGAGAACGGTGTGACTGGTTCACGCATCATGGGTGGCGGCTTTGGTGGCTGCACTATCAACCTGGTTCGCAACGACCTCTACAAGAAGTTCGTGGAGGATGCCAAGCAGAAGTTCAACGCCAAGTATGGCCATGAACCCAAGGTTTATGACGTAGTCATCGGTGATGGCTCACGCCGCCTCTGCTAAGCAGTAGACCAATTTAGCTTGTACAGCTATAGAAAAACGCCACTTTCCGAATTGAAAAACAGTGGTTTAGGGTTCGGAAAGTGGCATTTTCTTGCTTGGAAAGATAGTGTTTTGAGCGTGTAAAACAGTGGTTTCCTGCTCTAAAAGAGTTGACACTTTATCTGCGCCTAAACTTTAAAGGCGTTATACCGAAATGTTCTTTCACGTATTTGCCAAAGAAGGATGTGTTGGGGAATCCAAGCTGGATACAAATCTGCTTCATGCTCATGTTAGTACTTTTCAGATAATAGCGGATGTCTTCCATGACATGCTCTGTAATCCATTCATTAGCCGTCTTACCAGAACAATCCTTGCAAATGGCTGAAAGATATTTGGCTGAGATGCACAGTTCGTTAGCGTATGACTCAACCGTGCGGTGCTTCTTGACTGTGTTGCCAAGCAAATCAAGAAAGCGCTGGAAATGTACGGTTGCCGAACGCACATCAGACCGTACCTGGTTAGCAGGAGCCAGCGTCAAAAGCGAACCACAGACAGCCAAGATGCCACTGCGCAGCAATGCCTGGACGACCTCAGTTTGGTAAGGATTGGCTGCACCATTGTTAATGCAGAGCCGTAGCATTTCATAGAAATGAACATAGAACTGCAGACCGTCTTCATCAAGTGTCAGGACATGTATGCGATACACATACATCATCTCGTTCCATACTCTTATCTTATCATGAAGATAACTTTGCAATATCCTGTTTGTGAAGAACATTCCCTTCATGTCGAAGTCGGGACTGATCATCAAATCGGTAACAGTGACATTAGGTGGTATGATGGCAACCTGATTCTTATGCAGTTCCAACTGTCGTCCGTTCATCAGTCCCTGTACCCTGCCGTTGAGACATACCACAATGGTGTTCATAGCCACATGGGCAGCATTGGTCTCAGTATATTTCTGTATACTGTCTACAATGACTATATCATCGTCTGAATATCCTACCGCAATGTTCTTATTCTCTGTAAGTGACTGGAGGTAGATTTGTTCTTTCTGCATGTATTGAACGTTTTTTCTATGCAAAGTTACAATAAAATGTCCGAAACGCCATATTAATTAACACACAAAAAATGTTCTATCCGTAAGATATGGTGCATAATTACAATAAAAAGAATACGATTATAGGTGTTTATATACATAAATCAATTAATTTTGCACAATAAATATATATGTGTTCTTATGAATAAGATACTTTTAGGACTTCTAACCATACTGCTGATTTGTAGTTGTGGAGAGAGAAAGGAAACCACTAAAACCCCTATCAGGGTAAAGACTGAAATAACAGGAACCTCGACTGGCGACTGCGGACAAAGCTACGTGGGTATCGTTGAAGAACGTGAGGCCACGGCTGTGAGCTTTACCAATATGGGCGTTGTGAAGTGGGTGCTGGTTCGCGAAGGGCAACACGTGAGCAAAGGACAGGCTCTTGCCAAGATGGACAGTGAGCAGGCACGCAACGTGCTGATGGGTGCCACGGCACAGATGATGCAAGCCAACGATGCCTTCAAGCGCTATGAGATGCTGCACGAAAACGGTTCGCTGCCTGAGATTCAATGGGTAGAGATACAAAGCAAGGTAGAACAGGCAAAGGCACAGTTGAAGGTGGCCCAGAAAAATCTGGCAGACTGCCAGCTTATCGCTCCCGTCAGTGGTATCATTGGAAAAATCCTGGTGAAAGCAGGAGAAACTGCCCTACCCTCTCAGGCTGTTACAACCATCCTCGACATCAGTAGCGTGAAGGTGAAGGTGGCAATACCTGAGGCTGAGATTAGCAAGATTAGTGCCAACACCTCTTTTAATATATATATTGAAGCAGCCGACAAGCAGGTCGAAGGAGGACTTGTGGAAAAAGGCGTGCAGGCCGATGCCATGACCCACACCTATGACATCCGCATCAATGTGGCTAACAGCGACCGCAAACTGCTGCCGGGCATGGTAGCCAAGGTTCAGTATGTTGACACGCCATCGCAACAAACAGAACAGGCACAGCTGTTGCTGCCTGTAACAGCTGTACAGAAGCGCCCAGACGGTAGTCACTTCGTATGGACAGTAAGCAACGACAGCACAGCCCACCGTACTGCTGTGTCCATTGGAAAGACCATTGGCAACCGTATTGAAATAATTGAAGGATTAGATACCGGACGGCAGGTGGTTACCGAAGGCTACCAAAAGCTGAGCGAAGGAACCCGTGTAATGACGAGTGAGTAGTGATATGATGAAACAAACGAACTGGCTCCGCTGGCCATTGGAGCACTATTCCATTACGCTGCTCATCATTGGCATCATGTTCGTCATGGGCATCTATGGCATGTATGTAATGCCAAAGGACGAGTTCCCAGCCGCCACCATCCGTCAGGGAGTGGTGATTGCAGCCTATCCCGGTGCAACTAGCGAGGAGGTTGAGGCACAGGTGGCCCGACCTTTGGAACGCTACCTGTTCACGTTCGGAGAGGTGAACCGCAAGAAAACCACCACAACATCGCAGAACGGCATGTGCATTGTTCTGGTACGACTGAACGACGACGTCAATAATAAGGACGAGGTCTGGTCGAAGATCAAGCACGGTCTTTCATTCTTCAAGCAACAGCTTCCCATGGGTGTGCTGGCCTTGGTGGCCAATGATGACTTCGGCAACACGTCGGCCCTGCTTATCGCCATCGAGAGCAATGAGCGCAGCTACCGTGAACTGCAACATTATACAGACCGACTCAGTGACCGCCTGCGCCGCATCCCTTCCGTAGCTAATGTGCGTGTCTATGGCGAACAGAAAGAGCAAATCTCACTCTACGTTGACCGTCAGCGTCTGCAAGCCTACGGTATTGGTCAGCAAATGCTGTTCAGTCAGTTACAAGCTAAAAGCCTCACAACCCTGAGTGGCAACATCAGCGACAACGACCAGCAGATTCCCATCCATGTTGAACCGTCACAGAACAATGAGGAACAGATAGCCAACCAGATCATCTTCAGTGACCCAGTCAGTGGGAAGGTGGTAAGGGTAAGGGATGTGGCTCGTGTGGTGCGGGAATACGACACCAGTAACAGCTATATTGAGCAGGACGGTCATCCGTGTGTACTGCTTTCGCTTGAGATGACGCCAGGCAATAACATCGTTTTATATGGCGAAGAAGTGGAAAAGGTGCTCAACCGCTTCACTCAGGAAGAACTGCCTTCCGACGTTGTCATCACCCGCATTGCTGACCAGCCCAAGGTCGTAAGCAAAAGTGTGACCGACTTCCTGCGCGACCTGCTTATTTCGATGGCTATCATCATTGTGGTTATGATGGTGCTCTTCCCCCTGCGTTCTGCCATTGTGGCAGCCATCACGATTCCCTTGAGCACATTCATTTCCGTGGCTATAATGTATATGATGGGCATCGAACTGAACATCGTTACACTGGCAGCACTCATCGTGGTGCTGGGCATGGTGGTCGACAACTCCATTGTGGTCATCGACGGCTATCTGGAGTATCTCAACAAGGGAAACGAACCCAAGCAGGCTGCCATTGCCTCGGCCCGCCAGTACTTCATGCCCATGTTTCTGGCCACACTCTGCATCAGCGTGATTTTCTATCCATTGCTGCTCACCATGAAAGGTGCCTTCCACGATGCTCTTGAAGACTTCCCACTGACTATTACCATTAACCTCATGGTGTCGCTGCTGCTTGCTGTCACTGTAATACCACTGCTGGAAGTACTCATTATCAAGCCGGAAAATGTTGGAAAAAGCGGCAATGTCATCACCCAATGGGTGCAACGCACTTACGACCGTGTGCTTAGCGTCACGTTCCATCACCCGTGGGCCACCATCTTTGGCGGCATTGCTGTCGTTCTACTATCATGCCTCATCGCTCCTACGCTCAAAATACGACAGTTCCCGTTTGCTGATCGTGATCAGTTTGCCGTTGAGATATTCCTGCCTGAAGGAAAGGGCATCAGCGACACCCGCTTGCTGGCGGATTCCATCCGTGGGGTGCTTCAACAGGACGAGAAGGTACGCTGCATCACCGGTTTCATAGGTTGCTCTTCGCCCAGGTTCATGGTCTGCTATGCTCCGCAAATGGCTGGACGGAACTTTGCACAGTTCATCGTCAACACCACTTCTCAGGAAGCCACCCTACAACTCCTTGCCAAGTATCAGCCAATGCTGAGCGAGGCATTCCCCAATGCCTACGTGCGCTTCAAACGACTGGACTATCTGGAGGTGCCCGAACTGGAATACCGCTTCTATGGTGAAGACCTCGACTCTCTGCATGTAGTAGCCGAACGTCTCATGGAACGCATGCGCCAGATGCCAGAGCTGGAGTGGGTTCACAACGATTTCCTGCAGCCCTTCCCCATAGTCAACTGTGAGCTTGACCCTGTGGCTTCGGCTCAGTTGGGAATGACCAATGCCACCGTGTCGCTGGCACTGAACGCCACCACCAACAATCTCCAGGCTGGTCAGATATGGGAAGGCGACTATGAAGTGCCGGTCATCGTGAAAGACGATGCCGACATGACTTTTTCCGACATCGAGAATCTGGGCATTGCCACTCCTACAGCAATGTTCTCCTCGGACAACACCACAGTGCCTTTGCGCCAGATAGCCAAGGTGAGACCGCAGTGGAGTGAGAGCCGCATCATGCATCGGGGCGGCGAACGTTGCATCACCGTGACAGCCCAGTTTGCCAATGGCGTCTATGCCGCCCCTGTGGAACAACGCATTTCCAACATCATGGAAGAAGAGATTGTCCTTCCTCAAGGCGTACGTGCCGAAGTGGGCGGTGAGATAGAATACAACGCCGAAGCTTTGCCCATGATTTTTGGCGGTGTGGGTATTGCAATGGTCATCGTGTTCTTCTTCCTGCTGTTCAACTTCAAGAAATACGGAATCACCACCGTTTGCATGGCGGCACTTGCCCTGATGATTCCTGGTGCGCTGACTGGTCTTGGACTCATGGATCGCACACTGGGCCTCACCTCCATCATGGGTGTGATTACCCTTATGGGCATGATTATGCGCAACGAGATACTCATCTTTGAACACGCCAACAACCTGCTGAAGACATCCGCTCCCAGTGGTTTGCCTGCCGTTTCCTACAATGAGCAGGTGAAATTGGCAGCCTACGAAGCAGGCAAGCGTCGCATGGTGCCCATCTTCCTGACCACAGCCACCACAGCCGTAGGCGTGGTGCCTATGATCATTGCCCAGTCGAGCTTCTGGATGCCCGTGGGTGTCACCATCTTTGCCGGCGGCATTGGATCGCTCGTCATGGTCGTTACCATTCTTCCCGTTGTCTACTGGAAAGTAAGCTTGAAAGGTAAAAATGTAAAAAGGTAAAAGAGTAAAAAGTAGAATAAATATGAGACAGAACAATCAAATAAAGATCAGACTGAATGGTGAGTTATTGGGTATTTTGCTATTTCACCTTATTGCCTTTTTACTCTTTAGTCCCTGTACCTTTTTACCTTTGTCTGCCCAAAACGCCCTGACTCTCCAGCAGCTTAAGGACTCTGCCCTTCAACATAACATTGCCATAAGGAACGCCCAATTGAACATAGAGGCAGCATGCCAGCAACGAAGTGAAGCTTTTACCAAGTTCTTTCCCAACATCAGCGGGACTGGCCTTACCTTCAATGCCAACCGGGGAATGGCCAAGATGGAAGTCAATCCTGGTGAAGTAATCCCCCAGTCATTGGGTGAGGCACTTGCTACAATGCTGCCAGCCGAAGCCCTTGCTTCGATGGCCTCACCCATTAGCATTTCAATGATGAAGAATGGTGCCATCGGCTCACTCATGGCCGTACAGCCCATTTTCGCTGGTGGTCAGATTGTGAATGGCAACCGTCTGGCCAGAATAGGCGAGGAAGCCTGTAGGCTGCAACTTTCACTTTCAGAGAACGAGGTCGAGAAACAGACCACTTACTACTATTGGCAATTCATATCATTACAACAGAAAATGCACACCATCGATGCCGTAGACAGTTTGCTTTCTTCAATCCACAAGGACGTGGACATGGCCGTGAAGGCTGGTGTTGCCATGCCAAACGACCTGCTCCAGATAGAACTGCGCAGAAACGACATTGAGAGTCAGCGGTTGAAATTGAAAAACGCTACCAGCATTGTCAGAATGATGCTTGCCCACCACTGCGGACTCCGCGACACTTCGTTCGCCATTGACCATTCTCCATTCTTACATTCTTCGGACGAGCTGACCATTGAACAATGCGATATTCAGGGATTGCCGGAATACCAGTTGCTCAACAAGCAGGTGGAGGCTGCCAGACTGCAACAGAAAATGGAAGTGGGCAAGAATCTGCCCACAGTGTCGGTTGGTGCAGGCTATACTTACCATAACCTCATGGAAAACAACCATAACTTCGGCCTGCTTTTCGCCACTGTCAACGTGCCCATCAGCGATTGGTGGGGAGGAACGCATGCCATCAAGCGCAGGAAGATTGAGTATCAAAAGGCTCAGGAACAACTGGCCGACAACACTGAACTGCTAAAAATACGGATGCAAAAAGCACTGAACGACGTTGTAGAAGCCCTCGGACAGCTTCAGATTGCCAGTCGCAGCGTAGAACAGGCCAGCGAGAACCTGCGAATCAGCCAGAACCGCTACAAGGCAGGCACATGCACCATGAGCGACCTGTTGCAAACTCATCTGCTCTATCAGCAGACGCTCGACCAGCAGACCGACTGCTATTGCGACTATCAGAACAAGCTGTTAGAATACCATCAGGCCACGGGCCAATAGCTATGCTTCATACTCAGTGGTGTCGACTATGCCTGCATCGGCCATAGCCTCCTTGCGCTCCACACAGGTGCCGCACTTTCCGCAATGCTTCTCGCCACCCTTGTAGCAGCTCCACGTTTCAGCATAGTCAATGCCCAACTCCTTACCCCTGCGGGCTATATCGCCCTTGGTCATGTTGGTGTAAGGCGATAGCAGTCTCACGCCCACAAACGTGCCAGCCTGAGCTGTGCGGTCGAAAGCCTCGACGAACTCCGGCCTGCAGTCGGGATAGATGGTATGGTCACCACCGTGGTTGGCCATCATCACAAAGCCCAAGCCGTTGCTCTCTGCTATTCCCACGGCAATGCTGAGCATGATGCCATTGCGGAAGGGAACCACCGTTGACTTCATGTTGTCGTCGGCATAGTGGCCTTCGGGAATGTCTTCTCCACCTTGCAGGAGCGAACTCTTGAAACACGAGGTCATAAAATCAAGGCTTATCACGATGTGCCTGATGCCCAGCCGCTCACAATGCAGCTGTGCAAAAGGAATCTCACGTGCATTATGCTTGCTGCCATAGTCGAACGAGACCGCCAGCGCAATGCGTTCCTTGTAGTCATAGAGCAAAGTGACGCTGTCCATGCCGCCACTCAATATTAATACAGTATCTTTCATTTTGAGCAAATATCATTTATCACCAGTCCGGCAAGCCTCAGTCCGAAGACTGCCGTGATGTGAACCACTGACCCCTTTGTCTGCGCCTTTGCAGGCATCTCGTCGGAATAGACACACTGGAACTTACGCTCAGGGAATCGCCCGTGACTCTTGAACCACTTTCTGAGTCCACGGGCAAGTGGGTCGCCCTGCACCCGCCAGAACTCAGCAACCTTGATGCTGGCAGCATCTACTTTCAGTGCGGCTCCCATCGACGAGAAGAGCACACCGCGCGTCTCGCAGGCTTTCAGAATGAGCAGTGCCTTGTCCTTCAGTGAGTCGATGGCATCAATGATATAGTCATAGTCAGCCAGACCGAACTCGTCAGCCGTATCGTCGGAGAATACCTGTCTCAAGGCGGTGATTTCCGCATTGGGATTGATGGCTAGCAGCCGCTGTCTGAGCACCTCGACCTTGGGCTGACCAATGGTCTCTGTGGTGGCCATAAGTTGGCGGTTGATGTTAGAGGCGCACACCACATCGCCGTCAACGATGGTCAAATGACCAACACCTGAGCGCACCAGTGCTTCGGCACACCAGGAGCCTACGCCTCCAACACCGAACAAGATGACCCGCTGCCTGGCAATGCACTCCATAGCCTCTGAGCCAAGAAGCTGTTCTGCCCTTTCAAATATATCCTGTTGCTCTTCCAGAGTCATGTTCACTGCTTCTCACTGTTTACCAGATTGCAAAATTACGCTTTCTCATCGAATTATCCAAACAAACAGGGTGAAATTTAAGAAAAAAGACGAAGAGGTAGAACTGAAAAGAAGCCACAAACCAAAAAAAGAATGATAAACTATGTTAACATAACACATACGTTTTCTCTCTTTCAACTATTTTTTCGTAATTTTGCCTATACAAAACGTATAGACATGAAAAATCTATTTCTACTAATAGTCCTTTCCTTGATTGCATCAGTATCTTTGCATGCACAGAAACGCAAATCGGTTGTAAGGAAGCCCAATGCAACGATAACGGTCGAGGATTCAAAGTTCAACAAGATGCTCTCTGCTACCGCACAGATTGTCATTGTTGACAGTACGGTTATTGACAGCACACGTTTTCTTCAAGTCATACGCGTCAATCCTGAGGAAGGGCGCGTCATGCCCAACAGCCAGTTCTTTCATACAAGCACGAAAGGTTTTGCCTATGTCAACGAACTGGGTACGAAATGTATCTTTTCCCAGTTTAATGATAATGGTCGCATGCGACTCTATCAAAGCGATAAGGTTGGAGGAGAATGGTCGGAGCCTGAAGAACTGAAGGGCATCGACGACGGCAATTTTACTGATCTGAACTATCCTTATCTGATGCCCGACGGCGTAACGCTCTACTTCGCTGCACGAGGTGCAGAAAGCCTGGGAGGATACGACATCTATCGTACCCGACTTGATGCTGAAGATGGACGTTTTCTCAGGCCTGAGAACATTGGTCTCCCATTCAATTCAGAAGCCGACGATTACATGTATGTAGTTGACGAGCAGCGTCAGCTGGCCTATTTCGCCACCTCTCGTCGACAGCCACGGGGTAAGGTCTGCGTCTATACCTTCATTCCCACAGAGACGCGAAAAATCCTTGAACCAGAAGCCTATTCACCAGATGAGCTTCGCTCGTTGGCGAGAATTGACCGTATTGCCGACACCTGGGGAAATGGAAATGAACGCAAGAAGGCACTTACGAGGCTCAATGAAACGCGGACAACCAACGAGATTCTTACCTCGCAAGCCACCTTCAGCTTCATCGTCAACGACCAGACTACCTATACACGTATGTCCGACTTCCGTCATGCCGGGAATCGCTCTCGCATGAACGATATCCTATCCATGCAGACCCAGCTGGACAATCTTCGTACAGCACTACTCAAGACACGCAACTTCTATGCTTCCGCCTCCAAACGCGAACGCATGCAATTGCAAAAGGAGATTCTTGAAAGCGAACAACAAGAACTGATGTTGGAGCAAGCCATCCATCAGTTGGAAAAAGAAATACGTAACACTGAAAATCAATAGCATCATGGAACAGAAGAAAACATTCGCTCCCTCGGAGCTAATCATCAATGAAGATGGCTCGTGCTTCCACCTTCATCTTCGCCCGGAACAGTTGGCTGACCGCGTGATTCTTGTAGGTGATCCCGCACGAGTGAACGCAGTAGCCGCCCACTTTGATTCAAAAGAGTGCGAAGTCAGCAGTCGAGAGTTCCATACCATTACTGGAACTTATAAAGGTAAACGAATCACGTGTCAAAGTCACGGCATCGGCTGTGATAATATTGACATTGTAGTTAACGAACTCGATACACTTGCCAACATTGACTATGCCACCCGCACAGAAAAAGATGGACACCGAACACTGACAATGGTACGCATCGGCACTTGCGGTGGCCTGCAACCATATACGCCTGTAGGCACATTCGTTGCCAGTGTGAAGAGCATTGGATTCGACGGTCTGTTGAATTATTATGCAGGTCGCAATGTGGTCTGCGACATACCCTTGGAAAAAGCCTTCTGCGAACACATGCAGTGGGATCCCATCAAAGGTGCTCCATACGTGGCAGTAGCCGACGCTGCACTCATCGACTTGGTGGCTGGCGATGACATGGTACGGGGCTATACGGTTTCCTGCGGTGGATTCTATGGTCCTCAAGGGCGTCAACTTCGTGCCGAAATATCTGATCCTCAGCAGAATGAAAAGATTGAGAGCTTCGAGTATGATGGCATGAATATTTGTAACTTCGAGATGGAGTCTTCTGCCCTTGCCGGACTTGCATCCCTTCTCGGCCATCGAGCTATGACCTGCTGCATGGTCATAGCAAACCGCTATGCCAAAGAGATGAACACAGAGTATAAGAACAGCATCGACACTCTCATCACTAAAGTGCTCGACCGCATATAATCTATCAACGCCCAATTGTCTATTAGCAATTCAAATACCATCTGCGCATTAGCCACAGCCCCTGGTGGCGCATTAGGCATTATAAGAATCTCAGGAGATCAGTCTCATGAGATTCTTTCTCGTATCTTCTCCAAAGATCTCTCTTCTGCCTGCCCCAATACTATTCACTACGGCCACATACATACAACACCGTCTTCCAAAAACAATGAGGTAGTTGAAGTCATCGACGAGGTGATGGTAAGCCTGTTCAAGGCTCCTCACAGCTATACGGGCGAAGACAGCATAGAGATTTCCTGTCACGGCTCCAGCTATATTCTGAACAAGGTATTAGAACTCCTAGTACAAAACGGCTGTCGTATGGCACTTCCTGGCGAGTTCACGCAACGCGCCTACCTCAATGGCAAAATGGATCTCTCGCAGGCCGAGGCTGTAGCCGACCTTATTGCCTCAAGCAACAAGGCCACTCACGACATCGCCCTCTCTCAGCTACGCGGTCACTTTTCATCAAAACTTGCACAACTCCGTGAACAGCTCTTGAAACTGACGTCGTTGATGGAACTTGAGCTCGATTTCTCTGACCATGAAGACCTTGAATTTGCCGACCGCTCCGAACTGCTCAACCTCGCTCAGATAATAGAAGCACATATATCCCACTTAGCCAGGTCGTTTGAAATTGGAAATGCCATCAAAAACGGCATTCCAGTAGCTATTGTCGGAGCCCCAAACGTGGGTAAAAGCACCTTGCTCAATACCTTGCTTGGCGAAGAGCGTGCCATCGTGAGCGACATACAAGGCACCACGCGAGATGCCATTGAGGACTCCATACAACTGGGCGGCATCACATTCCGCTTCATCGATACGGCTGGTATCCGCCATACTGACGATAAGATAGAAAATCTCGGCATTGAGCGTTCCATGAAAGCCGTCCAGCGGGCTCGCATCATCCTACTGATGACCGAACCTGGAGTCCCCTACCCCGACATCCAGACACGCGATGACCAAACAGTCATCCGCATTGAAAACAAGACCGAAGTCTTCCAAGCCAAATACGGTGTCGGCATAGACCAGCTGCTCCAACACCTCATTGATGCCGCCCCCAAAACCTCCGATTCAGATGTCATTGTTACTAATGCCCGTCATTACGATGCCCTCGTCCGTGCCCACGAAAGCATTCAGCGCGTCATCGATGGTCTACAAACGCAACTTAGTGGTGACCTCCTATCCGAAGACCTCCGTCAAACCATCGATATCCTTGCAGAAATCACAGGTGGTCAAATCACTGCCCAAGAAACTCTCAATAATATATTTTCGAAATTCTGCGTGGGCAAATAGCAGCGCTTAACGCGCTGAATATCAATTAGTTACAAATTTATTAAAAACAAATTATAAATTATTACCCAAAACACAACTACCTCATTATCAATGAATTACGCTTTTAAGATTATTAAATATGTCAAATTTTAGGCACTTTTTCTACCCTCTAGAAAATAGTAATTTGCATAAAACAACCCAAAAAACGAAGCCAAAAGCATTAAAATCGGCCTTAAAACACAAGTATTCACAATAATCATCGACTCCGTTCCTACTCAATTTGACACTTGTGGACTTATATTATAAATAGTCACACTAAAGTGGCCAAAATGAATATGAGTAATTACAAGCATTTCAAACATTACTACGATCCTTACGATAGTTTGGATGTAGAGTGGCAGAATGTAGTGTCGAAGGGACATCTCACAATCAGTGAGGTCGTGTCACTTTCCGGCTACACAAAAGGCTACGTTTACCGTCTGATAAAAGACGGCGTTATTCCATGTATGAATGGAAAGAGTGGTAAACAGGTCAGATGGATTGATTTCATCCATTGGTATTCACATCTACCGGAGACTCCCACCTCCCCCATCGGCGAAGCATCATTTTCTATCGCTGGCTTGATAAAGCTGACAGGCATGGGAAGATGCTGGCTACTAAAGTTCGTGAAGAGATACGGTGTCAGGTCATACAGTGTTGGCTGGCTCAAACGCTATAACAAGGAAGACGTTATGGCAGCCTGGGCGGAAGCATCGTGTTATGTCAAGCCATGGCTAAGTATTGATGAAGCAATGACGATTATCGAGACTGACGGGAAAGCTCTGTTTCGGGCTGTTGCACAAAGCATCGTGCATATCAAACACGACAACGGGGTTCTCTTATTCAATGCTCATGATTTAAAAAGATGGAAGGAGGAGGAGTACTATGAATAGGGTCACAATAAGAACAAAGAAAAAGAACAAAGGAACCATGCTGTCCGTGTTCTTAGAGTACAATCCAGTCTTTGTCAATCCGAAGGGCGAGGAAGTCAGGTATGAATTCCTGAACCTGGAGAAATACGTGAACCCGATTAGTGACATCGAGAAACATCACAATGAAAAAATCGACGAGATTGCAGAAGCAATCCGGTGCGACAGGTATATGCGAATGGTGAAGAAGGAGTATTCTTTCCTGCTGAAAGACCAGCTAAACAGTAGTTTCCTGGATTATTTCTACGACTGCTGTGAATACTATGGTATCAAATACTACTGTAGTTACAAACACTTCAAAAGATTCTGTAACAACGAATGCTCTTTCAAGGATCTGTCCGTGAGCCTTTGCGAAAAGTTCTCCAAGTTCCTCTTCAAGGAAAGATGCTGGAAAAAGACGGGTAAACTTAAACATAATACAGCGGTGGCATATCTGAATGCCTTCCTGTCGGTTGTTGCACTTGCATATAAGGACGGAATACTCCAGAAC
>JAEEGL013490526.1_pt1 | contig 20745 bp, 12 predicted proteins | sample 9134231 | NCBI WGS metagenome assembly JAEEGL01 (sample SAMN16246548, study PRJNA631951) | gut metagenome | biome: gut microbiome; feature: rumen; material: fiber-attached | host: Bos | place: Iran: Karaj | collected 2018-10
AGATTCATGAATATCCCCGGCGAGCAGGCTATGGGTGTATTCTCAGCAAATGAGTTCCTTACAAGAAGCAACCTCATGAAGGCTTTTGATGAGAATTCAAGAACGCCTATAATGAGACCTAAGAAGTGCGTTGTAGTTGGTGGCGGTAACGTTGCTATGGATGCTGCAAGAACAGCACTCAGACTTGGTTCTGAGGTACATGTTGTATATAGACGTGGCGAGGAAGAGCTTCCTGCACGTAAGGAAGAAGTTGGACATGCTAAGGAAGAGGGAATCATTTTCGACCTTCTCACAAACCCTGTTGAGATCCACGCAGATGAGAACGGCTGGGTTAAGAGCATCACATGTATCAGAATGGAGCTTGGTGAGCCCGATGAGTCAGGAAGAAGAAGTCCTGTAGAGGTTCCCGGTTCAGAGTTTGACATTGAGTGCGATGCAGTTATCATGTCTCTGGGAACATCTCCTAACCCTCTTATTTCTTCAACTACTGAGGGACTTGAGATTAACCGCAGAAAATGTATCGTTGCTCAGGAAGACAACGGTCAGACTTCCAAGAAGGGTGTATTTGCCGGTGGCGACGCAGTAACCGGAGCAGCTACAGTTATCCTTGCCATGGGCGCAGGAAAAGCCGCAGCAAAGGGTATCGACGAATTCCTTTCAAAGTAATGTAATATAAATCAAAAAAATAGAGCAAGACCTCATTTCATGTTATTCAGAGAAATCGGTCTTGCTCTTTTTTTGCCTTAAGTTACTCATGGTGTGGTATAATTATTGAGATTATGCACAGGAAAGAAGAGGCTTTATGGAAAGAGACGATAAGATAAGAGTAGCCATTACGGCAGGTATTGCAGGACTGATATTGCTGATATTGGTACTGTTTATAGCACTTGGGGGAGGAAAAAAGAAGGCTGAGAAGGCAAATGACGATAGCGTTGCTACTTCCTCTGTTAGTGATGTGAGTGATAGTGCTGCATCCACATTAAGCTCAAGCGAAGATGAAGACAGCGCAGATGAAGCATCAACCACGGCTTCATCTACAGAAGAATCTGCTGAGGATAACAGTAGCGGCAATGCAGTTTCAGAATATGTGGACAATACGAAGAAGTCTGTATCAGGAAACAGTTTTTATGCCACAAAGAGTCCTGTTTTGAAGGATGTATATAAGGGCGTCAAGTATGACTTAAATGCTCAGATGAATGAGATGTATGAGTACTGGAAGAATGGTAATCAGGAAGCGGTTAGAGATCTGGCGCATCTTCAGAGGTTTGAAGCCATGTCTTATTCATTGAAGGGCACTGATGATTTCTACTATTTTGGTGATGTGGACAGCGAGGGAAGACCTCAGGGAATTGGACTTGCTGCGTATGCTGACAGTCAGTACTACTTTGGTAATTTTGAGGCCGGAGTAAGAAGCGGAAACGGAACCTGGATAGCATTTTATCCAAGTTACAGTACCTATGTGGTAAAAGAGCATATGTACACCGGAGATTGGCAGGATGACCTACCTGATGGCCAGGGACAGGAGCATTACGACTATGTTCCGGAATATATGAACAAAGAAGATATTTATGTTCAAAATGCTATTGGTGGATTCTCAAATGGTCTGTATAATGGTGATATGTATATTATCACTGTTGATAATACAGGAAATACCGTGGAGTGGGACGGCATTTGCGACCACGGAAGCTGGGAGCTGGTTTACGGCGCCAATAAGGACAAAAAAGGCAATATTCCGGTAGTAAGCGGCAGGGATAACAAGGATAACCATATTTATATGGCTCCTGACAAGGCCGTAAATAACGGAGTAACAGGTATCATAACAGGTGGTAATGTTAGGAAATGAGTAACGTCAGTATTATCTGTGTTGGGAAAATAAAAGAAAAATACTGGAACGATGCCATAAATGAGTATTCAAAGCGACTTTCCAGATATTGTAAGCTGAATATCATAGAAGTTGCGGATGAGAAGACTCCGGACAATGCGCCGGCGGCCATAGAGGAGCAGATCAAGCAAAAGGAAGCGGACAGGATTCTCAAGAATATCGATGAGCATGCCTATGTCTGCGCTCTGGCAATTAAGGGGAAGACTTATTCTTCTGAGAAATTTGCTGAATTCATCAGTGGCTGCGGACTTAGGGGCATCAGCCATATCCAGTTTGTGATTGGAGGCTCGTTGGGGCTTCATGACAGTGTCTTGAAGAGAGCCGATTCTCACATCAGTTTTTCGGAGATGACTTTTCCGCATCAGATGATGAGGGTAATTCTGCTGGAGCAGATTTACAGGGGATATAAAATAATTAGTGGGGAACCGTATCATAAATGAGTGAAATTACAGAATTAAGATTAGTACTTACTGCTGAGGATGAGAGAAATATTTTTGGTGGGAATGACAGCTACATTAGGAAAATAGAGAAGAGTCTTCATGTGGAGATTATCGACAGAAATGGAGAACTTCACATAATAGGCGATAAGGAGGGGGCAAACAAGGCCTCCGGAATTATCAGAGAGCTGGTCCAGCTTTCAAAAAGAGGCGCATCAATCGAAGAGCAGAGCGTTGATTACGCCATTTCTTTAAAAGAAGATAAGAATATTAAGAACGTCCCTGAAAATGTCCTGGTGGATATTGATAAGGACGTTATCTGTCACACTATTTCCGGAAAACCTATTAAACCCAAGACTTTGGGACAGAAGAAATATATAGATGCCATCAGGAACAAGATGATCGTCTTTGGACTGGGACCTGCCGGAACCGGTAAGACCTATCTTGCAATGGCCATGGCAATAACAGCTTTCCAGAGAGAGGAAGTCAGCAGAATTATCCTCACAAGACCTGCAATTGAGGCCGGAGAGAAGCTTGGATTTCTTCCGGGAGACCTTCAGAGCAAGGTTGACCCTTATCTGAGACCTCTTTACGATGCGCTGTATCAGATTATGGGTACCGAGAACTTCATCAAGAACATGGAAAAGGGACTGATTGAGGTAGCTCCTCTTGCCTACATGAGAGGACGTACTCTGGACAATGCCTTCATTATTCTGGATGAAGCCCAGAATACAACACCGGCTCAGATGAAGATGTTCCTCACCAGAATTGGTTTTGGCTCCAAGGTTATCATTACCGGTGATGCCACTCAGAAGGATCTTTCTCCTGATGTGAAGTCAGGACTTGATATAGCTTCCAATGTCTTAAAGGGCATAGACGACATTGCCTTTTGTACTCTTACCAGCAGCGACGTTGTAAGGCATCCTCTTGTTCAGAAGATTGTAAAGGCTTATGAGGATTATGAGAAAAAAGCCGTAAATAAGCAGAATAAAAAAGCAATTCAGAAACTGGAGAGACAGCCTAAGAATGGAAAATGAGATAAAGACAAATAGACTAATTGGAATATTTATGTGGCTGCTCTTTATTTTTTCAGGAGCGCTGGTATTAGCTTTTTCCTTTTTATCGGGCAAGAGCTATGAAGCCATACTCAGAAATACCATAGTTACCATGATTCTTACAGGCACAGTTGTATTTATGCAGCAGGATGCGGCAGGTAAAGGAGAAAGCAGTTTTTTCTTTGACAATTTCAGCCATAGATACAGATTTATCGTCCTATATTTGGCGGGGATTGTTTTAGCCTGCGTATTTTCTTTGATTCCAAATCATTTTTGGCCATATATGGCGCTGTTTCTGATGTTGGGGCTTTTTTCCAATATTGAGACCGGTCTTGTATCGGGAATTGGATTTGTGGCCATCTCGGTTATGCTGGAAGAAAATGGCAATCTATCTGAATTTTTGATGTACGTGATAGCCGGAGCTGTGATTCTGGCTCTGTTCAGAAATATTTCCGAGAATACCGCTATTCTGGCCCCGGTCATTATAGCCATGATGGTGCAGGCAGTTCTGATAATGGCCTTCAATGTGCTGTTTTTAAACAGAACCTTGTCATTTAAGCTGCTACTTATACCAATCCTTAATTTGATGCTGAATCTTATAATCATAATGATTTTCCTCAATATCTACGGCGTGTATGTCATCAGGAAATCCAATGATATGTATATGGAAATCAATGATGCGGAGTTCCCGCTCCTGGTTCAGCTCAAGGAAAAAAATAAAGACGAGTACTACAAGGCTATCCACACCGCCTATCTGGCAGAGAGAGTAGCCCAGGGACTTTCATTAAACGCAAGGGCAATTAAGACTGTGTCTTATTATCACAGGATTGGCGTTCTTGAGGATAAGAAGTCCTGGCAGGATATAAGCCATTTTTATCTGGATAACAAATTCCCGGAGGAGGCCATCGAGTACCTTCATGAATATGTGGAGCCGCCCAAGAATCAGGAACTTTCAAAGGAGGCTTTTGCAGTCAACATCTGTGAGACAGTGGTTACCTCTATTAGCTATTTAATAAATAAGGATAAAGATGTTAAAATTGATTATGACAATCTGATCGATAAGATCATGAATAAGAAGATTGAAGATGGTTCTTTGAAAAATTACGATATCACCTTCAGGGAGTATGATCAGATCAGGAAAATATTAAAGAAAGAGAAGCTATATTATGACTTTTTACGTTGAGAATGAAGTAGAAGCAAGCTTTGATTTTGATATAGAGGAAGTTGCCAGAACTGTTGCTCAGGCAGTTTTGGACAGCGAGAAATGTGATCATGAGGTGGAAATCAATCTCATAATCACAGACGATGAGGGAATTCATGAGATGAACAGGGATTTCAGAGGTATCGACAATCCCACGGATGTTCTTTCTTTTCCTAACATCAGTTATGAGACAGCGGGAGACTTTTCTGTCATCGACGGGGAGCAGAATATCGATCTGGTAAATCCTGATACAGGAAATATCGTATTTGGCGATATTGTAGTAAATGAGAACAGAGTAAGGTCACAGGCTCTTGAATACGGACATTCCGAGAAGAGAGAGTTTGCGTTCCTTATTGCTCATAGCATGCTTCATCTGTGCGGCTACGACCATATGGAGGAGGACGAGGCCAAGGTCATGGAAAAGAAGCAGAACGACGTTTTAGAGGGGCTTGGAATTACAAGGGATTAAAGAAATACGCAACATAATGGGGAGTGTTGTAAATGAAATCTTACATTGAAGAGAAAAGAATAAGGCCTGATATTTTGACTTCCATGCTGTACTGGTCAATTGTTATTATCATGGTCTATAACATTATTTCGGTAAAAATATTTGGTGATAAGGGAGCGGGATATTTTGCAGGGCCCATGGCTCTGTTTTTCCTGTTTTATGTCTCCTTTGTGCTGGCAGTTCAGAAGTCTGTATATGTAATGGTGAGACTAAGGGCTCGAAGGTCACAGTTTTTGAATGCAGAAGCCAGTATGCGTAAGTCCATGAATCTGTTTGTGGCAGTGGGTATAGTGTTATCCGTTATCTGTATGCTGGCAAGTCTTCCCATAGCAAGAGTTCTATTTGGCTCCGGAAGATCATATTTCCAGGTTATTATTGTGGCTGCATGCCTTATCTTTCTTTGCCCCCAGGGTGTCATAAGAGGATACCTGCAGGGCCTTGGCTACACAAAGCCCATATTTATAGCTGATATTATCATTTCAGTTACGGCTTCCGTGGTGGGGGCTGTGGTTTCAGGTTTTTTGTTCAGCTATGGAAAAAAGGTAAATGAGCTGTTCCATGTGGATGAGTACAGTGCAATCTATGGAGCTTCAGGCATGATGATAGGCTTTCTGGTGGGCTCTATTGTGGGACTTATTCAGATCAGCATAAGCCTTACCCTCAGAAAGAGCGAGATCAATGAGATTGTTAAGGCCGGCGCGCCTAAATACCTTGATAACAAGAACGATGTTCTCACAGGAATAAGAATTATTCTGCTTTTGTATGTTACACCCATACTTATGTGCCTTGTGGATAATATCGTTTACATATTCTACAATTCGAAGAATGGCAATGTATCGGAAGCAATCGGGCTCTATGGAGCTTTTTCCGGAAGAGTTATATCTATTGTGGTTCTGATGTCATTTCTTTGCAGCATTCCTTTCATAAAGAGCTGGAACAGAGTAATGGCCAGAGTCGAGAGAGATGAACTGGAAGGCGCCAGAGACAGGTTAAAGAAGCTTATTCGCTTTGAGTCAATGCTTCTGATTCCGGTATGTGTATTTATATTTACAGTATCTGAAACCCTGCAGGTAGCTCTTTTCGGTAAATCCAATCCTGCGGTTAACAGTATTATCCATCTGGGAAGCCTTATGATTCTTTTGGCGGCAATAGCGCTGTTTTGCTCATGGCTACTAAACCACATGGGTAAGTCCATGCTTATCATAATTGACCTTGCCACAGGCTGGGTAGTGCACATTGTTCTGCTGATTGTGCTGTTCCTGGTATTAAAGCTGGGACTTATGGGAATCATGCTTTCATTTGTTGGTTCATACCTTATTTATGACATTTTATGCATCTTCATGATATTCAAGATGCTCAAATACAAACAGGAACTTGTGAGAACCTTCTGCATTCCACTTATTGCAGCAGCTATTTCCGGCCTTGTTTTGTTTTTGATAAATCTGGTATTTGTGAATATTATTGGGGATGTGCTGACAGTTCTGGCAGGTGCCCTGGTTTATACAATACTTTATATGATACTTCTCATTTTTCTCAGAGGTATTAAGACCCATGAACTCTATAAGATTCCTTTTGGAAGACTATTTGTGGGCTTATCTGAGAAGATACAAAAAGAACTTATCTATGAGGAATAATCTTGAGTAAAAAAATAATTATAGCCGGCGGCGGTGCTGCCGGAATGTGTGCTGCTATTTACGCTGCGAGAAATGGTGCTGAAGTCACTATTTTGGAAAAGAATGATCAGCTGGGAAAAAAGCTTTCGATGACAGGAAACGGAAGATGCAATCTGACGAATCTTGACATGAAGGAAGAGTGCTTCAATGCGGCCTCCAGAGCGAGAATGAAGGAATGGCTCGGCATCTATGGAGTAGAGGATGTCATCAGCTTTTTTAAGTCCCTGGGAGTAGTTGTTAAGAGCGAGGATGGCTATATTTATCCCGTATCCGGTCAGGCTTCATCTGTTGTGACAGCTATGAAGAATGAAATAGACAGATGGGGAGTAAAGGTGCTTTACCACCAGCAGCTTAAGGGAATTACCAAAGAGGATAAATTAATGGTCCGCACCAATGATTCCCTGTATGAAGCCGACAGCGTGGTAATTGCCACAGGTTCCCTGTCAGGGCCAAAGAGCACCATGTCCACCGGAGATGGATATTATATCTGCAAACAGCTGGGAATGACGGTGAAGGATACCTATCCGGCTCTTGTTGGATTCAAGGTTATGGATGAGCAGCTTCCCGACATGGGCGTAAGGGCAGTGGCGGAGATAGCTTTTTTGCTGGGAGGCGAAGAAATCACCAGGGAATATGGAGAGATCCAGATAACCAAGGAGGGAATTTCCGGTATTCCCGTTATGCAGGCCAGCCGTGAAGTGGTTAAGCTCCTTGCAGAGAAAAAGCCTGTGGTGGCTTCAATAGATTTCTATCCTGATTACGATGATAAAGACTATGCAGCTCTTAAGCAGGATATGTTAAAGCTTAAGGATGACAGGACTTTACTGGAGTTTCTTAACGGATTTGCCAACAGTAATATCAATGAAATGGTTTTAAACCGAATGAAATTGGGGAGAACCATGAAGATGAAGAATATATCCGAGAGCATGATAGAGTGTATTCTTGATACCTACAGGGCCTTTAAGCTCAAGCTTGATTGTGACTACGGATATTTACAGTCCCAGGTTACAACCGGCGGCGTGAGCCTTGGAGATATAGGAAGTGACCTGTCCTGTAAACAGATGCCCGGTGTATTCTTAGCCGGAGAACTTCTGGATGTGGATGGAAGATGTGGCGGCTACAATCTTCAGTGGGCCTTTACCAGCGGCAGCATAGCAGGAACAGCTGCCAGCATTTAGAGAGATTATATATGATAAGAATTAATCAGATAAAAATTTTATGTGATGTAAATAAAGCTAAAGAGCCAGGGGAGCTTCGCAAACTTTTATTAAAGAAAGCTGCGAAGCTTTTGCGTGTATCTGAAGGCGACATTTCGAAGCTTCACCTGATACGACACTCCATTGACGCCAGGAAAAAGCCCGAGATCTACGATATCTACATGGTGGATATAGAGCTTGCTCATGGAAATGATGAGAGCGTAGTGAAAAAGTGCAGAGATAAAAATGTCAGTGTCCACAAGCCTTTAGTTTACGATTTTAAGAGCCAGGTTTGTAAATATCTGGAAGAAGAAAGAACGGACCTTGGAAATAAAGATAAAAAGATAATTGTAATTGGTGCAGGTCCTGCGGGACTATTTTGTGCCTACATGCTTGCTGAAAACGGCTATAAGCCCATTGTTCTTGAGCGCGGCGCAGATGTTGATAAGAGAATAAAGCTGGTAAATGATTTTTGGAACGGGGGAAAGCTTGATCCTTGCACCAACGTTCAGTTCGGTGAGGGCGGAGCAGGAACTTTCTCTGACGGAAAGCTCAATACCCTGGTAAAAGACAAGGACGGCAGAGGCAGAAAAGCCCTTGAAATCTTTGTTAAGCATGGTGCTAAGGACAATATCCTCTACGAGGCCAAGCCCCACATAGGAACTGATATTCTCTGTGGTGTTGTCAAGGGCATGAGAGAACATATTATAGAGCTGGGAGGAGAGGTCCTCTTCGAATCCCAGGTTACAGACTTTGTGGTGGATGAAAGCGGAAGGCTAATAAAGGTGGTGGCTGCAGGTAAAGAATACCCCTGCGACGCTGCGGTTCTTGCCATAGGCCATAGTGCCCGTGACACCTTCTATACACTTAAGGAAAGAAAAGTTGAAATGCAGAAAAAGCCCTTTGCTGTGGGCTTTAGAGTAGAACATCCTCAGAAACTCATTAACCTTTCTCAGTATGGAATCGAAGATCCAAAGGGACTTCCGGCTGCTCCCTATAAGCTGGTGGCTGAGGCATCTGATAAAAGAGGTGTTTACTCTTTTTGCATGTGTCCCGGAGGCTACGTGGTAAATGCTTCCTCAGAGGAAGGGAGACTTGCTGTAAACGGAATGAGTTACAATGCCAGAGATAGCAGAAATGCCAACTCTGCCATTATTATTACCATATCTCCTGAGGACTTTGGGGGAGAAGATGTACTCTCCGGAGTTGAATTCCAGAGAAAACTGGAGGAAAAGGCCTACAAAGTGGGTAACGGCTCTATTCCTGTTGAGTATTACTGCGACTTCAAGGAGAATGTGGTAAAGAAGAATAATCTTAATATTCTTCTTGAAGAAAAGAAAGAGAATACTACTGACCGAAATCTTCCTGTTATGAAGGGAAGCTATGTCTTTTCTGATGTTCATGATATATTGCCTGATGACCTCAACGTGGCCTTCGTGGAGGGAATGGAGAAATTTGGCAGGATGATAAAGGGCTATAATAATGGAGATGCGCTTGTTTCCGGCGTTGAGAGCAGAACCTCATCCCCTGTAAGAATAGTCAGGGATTTCAGCGGCGAATCAGTAAATATCAAGGGCCTTTACCCCTGCGGAGAAGGGGCTGGCTATGCCGGAGGTATAATGTCTGCAGCCATGGACGGAATTCAGACTGCGGAGCATATAGTGGCAAATCTTTTAAAATAATAAGAACTATACTGCGAGAATACGGAGATTATGGACAAAAAATATATACGTGAAATGATAATTAAAGAAAGGGATATGATAGCCCCGGAAGATCTGGAGATCAGGAGCAGAAACATCTTTGAAAAGCTTGTGGAACTGCCTGAGTACGAGGCGGCTGAAAACGTTCTTGTTTATGCATCCATGAGGAGCGAGGTCAGAACAGATGAGATAATTCTCGACGCACTGGCTTTGGGGAAAAATGTTTTTTGTCCAAAGGTTGTGAATAAGGATTCTTCCGAAATGGTATTTGTAAGGATTCTTGAGATAGAGGACCTTAAGGAAGGCTACTATGGAATCAGGGAGCCTGAGCTTATGGAGGGGGCAGAGATTTATCCGTCAGAGGGGCTTGACGAGACTTCTATAGTCATTGTTCCTGGGGTGGCCTTTGACAGGCAGGGAAACCGCATAGGCTACAATGGGGGCTTTTATGACAGCTTTCTTGGTAAACACCCCGATATAAACACCGTTGCTCTTTGTTACAGGATGCAGGTACTGGATCATTTGCCTGCAGAGGATCACGATATACAGGTTAAAAAGATTTTGTCTGAGGACGAATTGTAATTTTTGAAAATTACAAAAACAATTTTGAATATTTCATTTTTTTATATCCTTTGCCTTCTTATAATAAAAACTGTAATCAAACAGTTGGTTTCCATTGGAGACCATTAGAGAAGGGAAGGATAATTTATTATGAAAAAGAAGATTCTTAGTACTTTAATGTGCATGACTCTTGCTGCAACTTCAATCGTTGGTTGCGGTAATGCTGCAAATGCTCCTGAGACAGATACACAGCCTGCAGCAGAGACAAAGACAGAAACTACTACAGAAACTACTACAGAGACAAAAGCTGAGGAGACAAAGACTGAAGATACAGCTTCAGGAGACAAGGTTACACTCAGCATCTATACACAGTATGCAGACGATGACACCAAGGTTCCTTATGATTATGCGGTAGAGCAGCTTAAGGAAGCATATCCAAACGTAGAGCTCAATCTTATCGTACAGGCTCAGGACGACGGACAGACACTTAAGACATTGGCTGCAACAGGTCAGCTTCCTGATATCTATCAGGCCAGCACAGATCTTATCAATACTTTCCGCGAATCAAATCAGATCATGGTTCTCAACGATGTAGCTAAGTCAACAGGATTCCTTGATAAGCTCTATGACGCAAACAAGGATCTTGCTTATGCAGAGGATGGCAACATTTATGCATTCCCATTCTCGGGTCAGGAATATGTTCTCTGGTATTACAACAAGGCTCTTTTTGCAGAGAACAATCTTGAAGTTCCTCAGACCTACGATGACCTTCTTAACTGCATCGAAGTATTTAAGTCAAAGGGTATCACACCTCTTGCTCTCTTCGGACAGGAAGGTTGGAACACAGCAGCAGCTTTTGATGTAATCGCTACAAGATATACAACAGGCGGTATCAAGGCTCTGGACGAGGGTTCAGCTAAGATCACAGATCAGGCTTATGTAGACGCAGCAAAGAAGATGGAAGAGCTTGTAAAGGCTGGTCTCTATCAGGATGACGCTACAACAACAAACTATGACCAGGCTTCTGAGAAGTTCCTTTCAGGTCAGGCAGCAATGTTCATCAACGGACAGTGGTACATCGAGGATGCTACAAAGGCTCTTGGCGACAATGTAGACTGGATGTTCTATCCTGCACAGGATGCAGCAGCTTATGAGGCTGGTAAGGCAGCATTCTCAGGCGGTGGTTCAGCTTCAGGATTTGCTGTTAACCCAGATTCAGAAAACGCAGCTCTTGCAGCTGAGGTTGCTGAGTTCATCACAGAGAAGTACTGCGAAGCTAAGGTTATGTACAGACACAATCCTCTTGTTGCTATCAACACAGGAAAAGAGCCTGACTCAGAGTATCCTGCAATGATGAAGAAGCTCTCTGATACACTTCCTTCAGTAACTTCTACAACAAAGTTCACATGGGGACTTACCAATTCAACATTCAACGATGCAATCCAGTCTGAGTCACAGGGACTTGTTTCCGGACAGTTCTCAGCAGATGAGTTCATTCAGGACATCGAAGATACAATGGAATAATACTTGTAAATAAGTTAACTTTGGGGCGGCACTTAGTTGCCGCCCAATTTATGGGAGATTAACCATGAAAAAATACATGGGAAACAAACTGGCAATTCTATTATTCGTATTGCCTGCGCTGGCTATCTTTATAATATTTGATTTCTTTCCGATCCTGCAGGTATTTGCCTACAGCTTTACCGACTGGAACGGCCTTACAATTCCGAATTTTACAGGTCTTAAGAATTATTTAGACCTGTTCACTGATAGAGTTTTTTATACATCTAACCGAAACCAGATTATTTTTGCCATAGTAATTACTGTTTATCAGATGTTTTTTGCAACAGTATTTGCCATTACCATTTCTGATAAGATGATGAAGGGCAGAAAGTTCCTGAGAGTAGCTTACTTCATTCCTGTTATTCTTTCTGTTACTGTTGTGTGCCAGTTGTGGAGCGCAATTCTCAGTGGCGAAGGTCTCTTGAACAAGCTGGTACAGCTTTGGAGCCCTGATTTTAAGCAGAACTGGCTTGGAGACAGATATAAGGCAATCTATGTCATCGCCTTTGTAAATGCATGGCAGTGGATGGGATATCAGTTTGCTCTTATCGTTGCCGGCATTAAATCAATTCCTGCAGATTACTATGAAGCTGCCAGGATTGATGGATGCTCCAATGTCAAAGCTCATATGAAGATCACAATACCGCTTCTTGCTGAGACCTATAAGTTCTGTCTCATCATTTCACTTACTGGTGGTATCAAGGCCTTCACAGAAATGAATATTTTGACCGGAGGCGGACCAAACAAGTCTACCTTCACACTTACATATATGATGTACAATGCAGCCTTTAAGAAGTCTGACTATGGCTACGGTCTTGCGGCAGCATCAATTATGGTTATCGAATGTATGCTGGTAATGCTGGTAATCAATTTCATCTTCAGAGAAAAGGACCAGCGCAAGGAAGAAGAAAAGTCAAGGAGGAAACGCCATGCATAACGAAGGAAAAAAGCCAATATTGCACTATGTATTCGTGGTATTTTGCTGGATATATGCAGCGTTTTCACTATACCCGCTTATCTGGATGTTGTTTTATTCATTTAAGACAAATCAGGAAATTTTCGTAACAAACCCCTTTGGTTTCCCATGGCCCCTTCATTATGAGAACTATATTACGGCCTGGACCAAGTATGATGTACCTCTTTACTTTATGAACAGCTTGCTGGTTTCCATCGGAACAGTAGCCATCACTATTTTCTGTGCTTTGCTGTTTTCCTATGCCACAAGCAGAATGGTATGGAAGTTAAAGACTTTTACCAGATTGTTCCTGGGCCTTGGAATGTTCATTCCTGTACAGGCTATCATGATCCCGGTAGTAAAGGTTGTTCAGGGCTTTGGCCTCATGGGCACAAGATGGTCACTTATATTCCCTTATATAGCTATTAACCTTGCCTTTGCCTGCATGGTTTACTATGGGTTCTTTAAGGGAATTCCCATGGAGCTTGAAGAGGCTGCCTGCATGGACGGTGCCACAATTTATCAGACCTTTTTCATGATAATCGAGCCTCTGGTAAGACCTGCTACAGTAACTCTTATTATCTACATTTTCCTCAATGCCTGGAACGAATTCATCCTGGCCAACGTAGTTGTAGGTAGTATCCCGGCCCTCAAGACACTTCCCCTAGGAGTATTATTCTTCCAGGGTGAGTTCACCACTGACTGGGGCGGCATGGGCGCAACCATGGTAATCGCTTCTTTCCCTGCCATTATCGTTTACTCCATCTTCTCCGAGCAGGTTGAGAGCGCCATGACCATCGGCGGTGCAGTAAAGGGCTAAGCCAGTTTTTACTGTGTTTTTGTGACGAACAATCCGCCTCTTGCCATTTGGGGGTTCTGACATCTCACTCCGCGTAAACTTTCGCTCCATCAATAAGTTTTTTTCGTCAGCTCCTGGATGGTAATTCATGGCTTAGGAAAGGTGATTACTGGTAGTACACCATGACGTGTGGATTTATATTGCAAAGACAGCCGAATAATGGTACTATTAGTCTTGCATTAAAAAAGATCAAGTTTTAATCGGGGTAAACATGGGGATAATTAGAACAGAATAACCATTAGATAATAGCCATAGGCTTCTTTCCGGAGAGGTCTATGGTTTTTTATGCAAAAAACTAAATAAAGGAGACATGGAAGTGAGAAAAAAGTGTTTTAGGGGAGTAAGCCTTATTCTGGCTGCAGCTGTATTAATGACCCAGAGTCATGTGTCGGCGTTTGCCACTGAGGCGAAGGAAGCGTTCTTTGAAGATGGGGAATTCGAAGAACCTGGAGATGAGGGAGAAGATAGCGAAGAAGATGTTATTACTGATCCGGATAATGAAGAGTACGCGGAATCAGCGGATGACATTACTGAAACAAGGACAAGTGCTGACGCTCAGATAGTCAGCGAGATTTTTGATGGAAGAGATGAATACAGCAAGGAATATCTTTTAAGTGATGATTCAAGAGCTGTTTTTTATTATGCAGAGCCTGTTCATTATGAAAATGAAGAAGGTATCTGGCAGGAGATAGATAACACTCTTATAGCAACTAAAAAGGGCTATGAGAATGCAGATAATTCTTACCATGTGCTTTTTACTGACAACGAAAACAGCCAGGGCGAAGTCTTGTATGAGGAAGATGAGTATAAGGTTGATTTTGAGTTTGTTGATGATGTGAAGAACAGCACAGTTCAAGAAGAGCTTGAAGATGATAAAAAAGATGATGAGTCTGACAGTGAGTCATCAGAAGCTCTGTCTGAAGAGTCTATTGAGATTATCGATGAAGACCATGATGAAGTGGTCATTATATCTGACGAGAGTATCGAAAATATCGAAAGTATTTCCATAAATGATGAATCAGCTGTTGATAGCAGCGAAGAAGCTTTAGATGAACAGACGGAAGACGAAGGGGAATCAGAAAATAAAGATAGATACAAAGACAGAAAACTGACAGCCAGCCTAAAGCTTGATGACAGTTCTTTTAATGAAAAACAGGAATATGAAGCAGACCCTGAGAACTCTGAGGATATGGTGAATGCTGATATGGCTGACGGAGAAGATGATCCTGATGAAAACAGGGATGCAGACGTTGCTTCCCGTGAACCATATATCATTCCTAATGCAACCGTTACATACGAGGGCTACAACAGGGATATCAAGCTGGAGTATTCGCCATCATCAGCAGGAATAAAGGAAAATATTATCCTTGAAAGCCCTGAGGCAGGCAATACCTTTACTTTCAGGATCAGGCTGGACGGACTTGATATCAAAGTAAACTCGGCAAATGAAGTTGAACTATATGATGAGAAGAGCGATGAGATAAAATACTATTTCCCGGCTCCTTTCATGGAGGATGCAGAGGGGGAGTATTCTGATGTAGTATGGTACAGCCTTAGCACCAATCCACCTGAAGATATCAAAAATGAAGAAAGTAAAGAGGATAAAGACGATATCAGTATCAGGGATGAAAGTGAAGATGCTGATATAACAATAGAAGAAAATGATGACGACTCGGAAGGTACTGCGGGTACAGAGGGTTCTGCAGAAGGAAATAGTGATAAAGAAGACGGTTATGTCTACCTGACTCTTACTGCAGATGAAGACTTTCTTTCAAATGCCGTATATCCGGTTGTCATTGACCCGGTGATAAAAAAGTATGAAAAAGATAAAAGGGCTGTCAGCAGATGTTTCAAATCTGGTGGCACTATTTCTGATACCCTTTATGTTGGTCAGAAAAATGGCGAGAAGTATGTTACATGCATAAGGTTTGACCTTCCCTACATCAGCCCGGGGGCTGTTATTACTGATGCTGAACTCTTTCTTAGTGGAAAGAGCAGCAATACCAACAAGAACTATATCGTGGCAAAGAAGATCACCGGAAGCTGGGAAAACTTAAACAACACTACCATTCCGGCATATGATGAAAGGATATTAGATTATGCCGTAACAGGTGGATATTTCAACATTACAAAGGCTGTCCGTGAATGGATTTATGGAAAAGCCACTAACCATGGCCTTATATTTATGTCCTACAATGACAAACTTGACAAGAGAGATACTTTCAACCTCCTTGGAAGTAACAAAAAACCATTCTTTAAAGTTAGTTATAAGAATACCTATGGCCTTGAATCCTATTGGAGCACACATGACGGGGCTGCCGGGACAGCTGGCCTTGCATATACTAATGATTACACAGGTTCGCTTACTGTGGTTAATACTGCTGTACATACTAATGGCGCAAGGATGCCCTTTAATATTCAGCATGTATATAATTCAAATCTTGATGAAGGTAATAAGTGGACACTTTCCTATGACCAGAGAATAGTAGTACCCTCAGACGAATTGGACGTAGAAACATATCCTTACGTCTATATAGACGAGGACCAGACAAGGCACTATTTCAAGGCTAAGGATGTAACTTATCTTGAAAACGGCGCTCAAAAAACAGCAAAAAAGAATGGGACATATCCTGCTGCGGCTGATGAGGACGGTCTAAAGCTTTTTATAGTTCCTGTGACAGACAAGAAATTAAAAGATGACTATCCGTTAAAGCTTATAGACAGAAGTGCATCAACTGTAAAATACTTTGATAAGAATGGGTATCTTGCACTTATCACAGACTCAAACACATTTGAAGATGGTACCAATACCAAAAAAGAAACAAACCAGATAGAGATTACGCATAAAGAAACAATTGCGAAAGAATCTGCGCAGGTAAGAAATTCTCAGATTAGTAGACTTCAAAGTTGTTTAGATTCAGTAAAATCATATGCAAATGATTCTTCAAATAGTGAGCAGATAAATAATGCATGTAATAATCAAATAGAACTTGCCATTAATTATACAGATTCACTTCTTTCTGGAAATTATGCAAAGACAGATATACGTATTGCAGTCCAGCTTCAGAAGCTAAAAAAGAATCTGAAAAAGCAGAAACTGAGCCTAATGAGCAGAAACAAGAGCAATCAGAGTGCACAGATAACTCAGGCATCAGGACTTTTTACAGAAACAAAAGAACTGATAGATAAATCTGTTTTTCATAATGAACAGATAATAGCTGTTACAGATGCTGTAGGTCTTAGATCAGAGATAAAATATAATGATGCAGGAATAATAAAATCAATATCAGACCCCACAAGAAACGGGGCCTTGAATGAATACACTTGTGACAATAAAGGTAATATCATAGCGATAAAGTTTGCCAATGGCAAAATGGCAAGTTACGAGTACACAAACGACTTTCTAAGTACCATGCATGATGCTTCCGGATATAATCTTTCTTTCACATATTCGAATGGAAGAATCACGGAGGTAGTTGAGAAAAGTGGAAATGAAGAAGGTCAGGAGTATAAGGTATACTACGGCAACAATAACACAGTAAGCTACAGATTCAGTGGCCCTGACGATATCTTTGATAATAATGATGACGTCCTGAACACAGAAGTATTTGATGAAAAAGGACGAGTGGTTTCTGTTTACTCCCAGAACATAAAAGGCGCGAATAATGGTATACCTGTAGGCGGAGATGTGCTGGGTGCAAATGCTATTACTTATTCTGATAATCTGAATCACTATGCTAAAACTTCTTATGATGACCAGTCTCCAGAAAAAAATCCTAATCTCCTGAAAAATTCAGGGTTTGAAGAAAATGGGGGATTTTGGACTGTTCCACCAGTGTTTGAAGAGGACATCTGTCTTGGCGATGAGACAAAGGCTTATCTTGGAAATAAATCCGCAGCAATAAGCTCTGATTCAGATGATGACTTAATATTCTTTTATCAGGCTGTTGAAATATCTGCAGGAACATATACTCTGTCTTATAGAGTATGTACTACGGGAGATGCAAAAGCAGGAGCATTCATTTTACCGGAATATGATGAAAATCCCGATAAAAGTAAGGTTTCCGTTAGAAAAGATGAAGACAAATTTGAACGTTACTGTCAGACAGTAACATTTAATAGCGATACAAAAGTTTATATCTACATGTGTGCCAGTGGCAATGGAATGGCATTTTTTGATACTGTAAAGTTTGAAAAAGGCAATAAGGCCACAAGCTATTCCACTACTGATCCCGGTAGTTCCTCAGCGGCTAATGAAAGTGATGAAGCAAAGGATGCCAGTGTACGGAACAAGATAAAGGATTATGCTGTCACAGGCCGGGCTACTCATAACCTTCTTAAGAACCATAACTTTGAAAGAACAGAGTACTGGGAAGGAAATGGAACCATAGGTTCAGTAAAAGATTCATACATAGGATCGCAGGCTTTAACGCTTTCAGTAACTGGTAATCAGACCAAGTACCAGAAGATAACAGGTGTAAAGCCTGGAAGTTATACAGTATCAGCATATGGCCGAGGAGATAAAGACCTGAAAAATGGCAAAGGCTACTTAAAGATAACGACTTCTGGTGGAGTCACATCTTGCAGTGAGGTTATTACTGAGACTACAAGTAAAAAGATCGGGGATGGCTGGGAAAGACTTAGTGCAAGCTTTAAGATTTCTTCAAGTGAGGATGTAACAGTCTCTTTTGTATCCGAAAAAACAGGTGACAAACCTTCCGGTTCCATTATCTTTGATTGCGTACAGCTGGAGGAAGGTGATCTTCCCAATGACTACAACATACTTGAAGACGGAAGTTTTGATTATAACGGAGGAAAACTCCTGGATGTTTGGAAGAATCTCCAGAATGTTTCTCTCAGTGATGCTATTGAAAATGGCGGCATTGATGGTGAGAAATGCTATCACATAAAGGGCGAGCCTGGTAAGGATAAGTATCTTAAGTGCAATGTAAATCTGGGGAACAAAACTGCATCCTATGTCTTCTCAGGATGGATCAAAACTGATACAACCCCTGTAAGGGAAAAGAGAGAACTTAGCGTCAGGGCATACAATAAAGGCGATGATCAGGTATTAAGGTCAACCCTTATGCTTGACGATTACAGTGAGGGATGGAAATATTTCTCACTTATTCTGCCTGCACACAAATGGAGAAATGCCGAGATCTCAGTAAGATTTTTTGATAATATAGGGAATTTATATATTGATGGACTCCAGCTGTCAAAGGTTAATATCCAGAGTAAGAAATATGACAATGCCGGCAGAATAATCGGTGTATGTATGACTGAGGCGCAGACGTCATACGGCTATGATAAATATAACCGCATGAACAAGATGGTTACGCCGGGTGGGGTTACTTATACCTATGCTTATGAGAAAAATAATGATAATGTGAGCGTAAAAGCTGACTTCGGACCTTCAAGCTACATGAATTATGATCAGTATGGTAATCAGATTTCAGTGTCGACTCATGCAGCGGTTACTACTGATGAAAATGGTAATAACACTAAACCACTGGAATTGTATTCTACCTGCAGTTACACAAACGATGGCAATTATCTTTCTGGATCTATTGATAATGCAGGTGTGTGGACCGGTTACTGCTATGATGAGGCAAATGGAAATCTCTTATGGGAGAAGCAACCGGTATATAATTCAGACAAAATAACCATAGAGAAGATAAACAGTAATCCGGCTAAGGGACTCATGGATAGTGTTATATCATTTATCAATCCGGATGGAAGAAAATCTGTAGATCTTTTCTATACATATGATTCATCTGACCGCATCACTTCAGTTAATAATTCAAACGATGATGGTCATCGCAGCATAAATTATGTATATAAAAAGGGTGGCTTTTCTGATCTTGAGAGCATAGAACACAATGGGTTTAAATATGGCTATACGTATGATAGCTTCGGAAATATCACGGGGACAACGATAGCCGGTCAGACTGTTCAGACAAATGAATATATAAAGAATGGAAGCCTTAAGTCCACAACTTTTGCTGATGGCAAAAAGATAACCAAGAAATATGATGACTATGGAAATATCACTGAACAGTTGTGTGATGGTACTGAGACAGATACCTACATGTACTACAATGACGGGAAACTTGCACGGCACCAAGATAAAAAAACTGGAATTACAACAGGATATGAGTACACTGAATCCGGCAAAGTGGCCAGAACAACTGTTAATGGAACTGTGGAAGGCATTGACTGCAGCAACAGGATACAGTATCTGTATAATACCCAGGGAAAGGTAGAATATCTTAATTACCAGTCAAAGGAAGGCAAAGATTCTCCGATAAAGAGTTACCACTATTCCTATGCCAAGGATGGAAACAACAATTATGCGACACTTCCTGACAACAGCTCAAAAACATACAAATATGATTCACTTAGAAGAAACAACAAAACCTTTTATTCGCCAAAAAGCAATGCAAAAGATGGTGAAAAGCTTTATACCACAGTAAAATATAAATCAGGCATAAACAGTTCAGGTAACTATACAGGAACTCAGAACCGCGTAGACAATTACAGGAATGCATTTGGCAATTCTCCTAAAAAATATGAGAACAGGTTCGTTTATACCTACGATGCCAGAGGAAATATTTGCGGCATAGATGAAATTTACGGAGTTAAGCTGGACTCAAATGGTGCTATTCCCAAGAATACTAAAGTGTACAAAAGAGCCTATGCCTACAACGGTTTTGGTGAGATAAAGCAGGCAAAGGAAGAATTCAGAAACGGCAGTTCAAAGATCTATGAATATACCTATGATGATGGTGGAAATATTAAAACCGAGAAGGTAAAAGACGTTGTCACAGGGAATGTTATAACAAATAATTATAAGTATGACAGTGTATGGAAAGACAAGCTGATAGCATACGAAGAAAATGAAGCTACAGGTCCGAATACCACTATCAAATATGACAAATATGGAAATCTGGAAACTTATCTTGGATCCAGTATGACCTGGAATACTGTAAATGGCAGTATGTTATCTTTTGTAAAGGGAAAAACTACTACCTACTATACCTATTCATCAGACGGACAGAGAATATCCAAAAATGTAGGAAACTATAAAACTGCATATATCTACAACGCAGGAATGCTCATTGCAGAAGAAAACAAAGACTATAGGATAAACTA
>JAEEGL014607007.1_pt1 | contig 20745 bp, 20 predicted proteins | sample 9134231 | NCBI WGS metagenome assembly JAEEGL01 (sample SAMN16246548, study PRJNA631951) | gut metagenome | biome: gut microbiome; feature: rumen; material: fiber-attached | host: Bos | place: Iran: Karaj | collected 2018-10
AAGAAGGTGGCTGTGGAACTGCTTGATAAAATCAAGAAAGAACTTGCAGGAATGGATCATCCCTTCGACAAGCCAAACACCAAGGCTACTATCATTATCACCATTCGTGATGTACTCTATCAGGAACTTCCAGAAAGTTATCCTGACGAAAGTATTACCCATTACAGGGATAAGGTATATAACTATATAAGTCAACATTATGGCAGTGTGGCATAAAAAAAGCTACGACAATAGACGATTAAAGGCATGAATTTATACCGAAAAATATTGGCTATACTGGCAGTCGTAATTCCGTTAAACAATTACTGTCAGGCTTCAACGTGCGATTCCGTTTCCTTGAAGTTGATGGAACAGACGTGGCGAGAGTTTAGGGCTATTCATCCATTCGGATTCCAGACCGTAGGATTAAAAAACAAGGGAGACACATGTCTATTTATTATCAGCGAACCTTCTGAGTGGGTTAAGACAGAAGATTTGGTTGCTTTGTTTACCAAACATGATGGTCATCTTATTGAATGTATACAACCTTATGGATTTGATGGTGAACTACATGATATTATTGGGTGTGTGAGAAAGGACAGTATCGATTCTGTTATTTTCAGGAGCGAACTTTTCAATCTATTATATTACACAGATTACAAGGCATATTATACCGACCTAAACCGCCCCACAAAACACGTCTATTTTACTAACAAAAAACTAAATTTTGAAATTTCAGACTTCAATCTGAACCTATCTATGAGCCATGAGCTCTTTAAAGTCTCCAACAAAAAAAGGTTATCAATTTACAATATACTTAAGTTATACAAGAACACAACAAACAAAATATATTTCAGTTTAAATAGAGGGTATGTTGCATGGGTTGTTGATTCTATTGGCATTTCAAGACCAGATTCTTCCTTTCTAAAACACGCTCGGACATTTGCGCTAGACACTGACATTATTCTAGGAACTATTTACGAGAGTGGGAAAATAGCTATTATTGGTCGTGAACGAGAAATATCAGTAAATATACTACCGCCATTAAGAAGTGAAACTCTTCGTTTATTGGCAGAATCAAGCAATCGACGACCACATCGATACCATCAATTGAGCGGTATGATAAACCGTATACGTCCATCATACGATTATTCTAGTATTATAACTCCATTTTTTATTAACCACGAAACAGACACGATAAAAGAAGGTATTTATCAAACACCTATATGGATGGATAGTCAGTTGCGCAACACAGAATTAGGAAATCTAATGTATTTGACAGATATTATACTAAAGTCGTGGTGTGAAAATGGTAAGGTTAAAGATTTATTTCTCGATTATCCTATTCCAAAGCCCAACAAATACCCTTATCCTAATGGTGTGACCCAAGAATTGGGCTATATACCTCATGTCAGTTGGATATTTGACGATTGGAATGGAGCCAATAAAATTAGTTGTTGTAGGCCCACCATATACTCAACCGCGAGAAAAGATAGCGTGCAAATAAAGAAAGAATGGTTAATTGCAGATAGATTATATGATTTTTTTTCTAACCAAAAAAATGTCGACCTTATACGAGTAAGACAATATGCTATTCTTTATAATGCATTTCAATACTTAAATGGCAGACATTTTACTCTTTATGATTCAGAAGAAACATCACCATTTACCATTTCAACAAGAAATAGTACTAAATGGAGAAAAACTCCAACTCTGACTATATCTGATAATAATTGGGTTTATGGAGGATTTCAAGTCCCCGTCAAAATTCTTCGTGGACTTAGAAAAGGAGCCACTCCTCCTCCCCCTCCACCACCTCCACCACTTCCACCAACAATCGGAAACAACATTTTAAATGGGATTGGAACGACAAATGGCAACACTATTTCAACAGGTGTAGTTGGTGTGGGCTCTAATCCCACCCCACCTCTTCCAAGTATAACCCACGCAACAAGTTTGGCTGCTGGTACTCAATTTATGAGCCCTTTCTCACTACGTAAAGGTATCATTCATGCTCAACCAAAAGGAACTAAAAGGGGGTTTGATACAAAACTGCATAACACGTCACCAAAAGAATTACAGCTATCAGAGTCACAATTAAAAGTACTTTTTGAAAGGAGTGACCACGAACTGAAGATGATGGAAGAAATGAGAAAACAAATCCAGCAATTAAAAATACCCAAAGAATTAATTCGAAACGAGCAACGAACAATTATACTCGCTATTATTATAAACCAATTTGAAAACAAATATAATTATGAACAGGCAACATAAGAGAATACTTTTTATGCTTTCTCTGCCACAAACAGCAGAGTTTGAGGCGTGTAAAGAAAATGTATCAGAGTGTATTTACAATTTGCGTAAAAAGGGAGTTGATGTCCGTGAGTCTATCCATCGGAAAGATTTGGCAACTATCAACCAGTACAACATTGTTATCATTGTTGCTCATCACGACACTGATGGTGATGCGCTTCTGTTGGCCGACGGGAAACTATCTATGGATAACTTCGTTAACAGCATACCAGAAGATTTTTGTGGTGAATTGGATTTCTCATCTTGCTATTCTGCTTCAGTAATGAAAGCTATCAAGAACCGTTGCCCAAATTGCCATATTCAAGCTTCTATTCATCAAACCACATTAGAATTACGTTTAATGGCTTATCCCTATGTGATAGATATTGTTAATGAAGATAATAGTATTGAGTATCACGATGCCTATATGAAGGTATTGGATATGATATTGGAAGCTGCATCTGACTCATCTGAGGTGGAAGGAGAGCAAACTGAGCATGTGAAGTTAGGCAATCAACTTTCATCAGTTTATGCACCTTCTGAAGTGAAACGAGCATCAAAATTCATGATACAGCTCATTTTACATTATGATTCAGGAAGTGGTACTATTCTTGCTATTGCAAGGGGGCACGAACCTGATACTTGCTGGCGGGGCACACTATTAAACAATTTATGTGACGGAGATAGATTTTCTATTAAATTAAATTTTGATTCTGATAATATATTTGTGGTTGATGACGATAATGTAAGGCATAATGAATATGTAAAAGAGATAACCGTAGGTAAGGATGTTGTAGAGGAGCAGTTCATGGTAGAAGTCGCAACTGATTATAGCGGTTCTTCTTTTTGGACTATTATTAGTTTATTGAAAGAGAATAATTGGTTCCCAAGTTTCAAATTCAAAGTTACGGTATCAGATCATGAAAACAAAATACCTGCAGATGTAATAATGGAAGTACCAACAAATGATGTGCGATCAGCTCAAGTAGGCGAGGTTAATAATTCGACTGATAATACTGCAACCGAAGAAGAGCTTGTTAATCAATTGAAGCCTATCTTTTACAATGATACTGAAAAGGTAAAGACATTCCTTTCCCTCATTCGCGACTTAAGACCAAATGCAATAACAGACATTGTGAACGAATATGTGAGAAACAGATGGATATCTAATTATGGTAACTCCCATAAAGGAGTTTTATGGAAAATCTTGTTTGACAATCAATTATATAAGAAAAGTAAATCGAATTGGAATAATCAGGTAAAATAACAGGTATTTCAAGTAATAATATCTTGAAAACTTGTTGTCATTGGTTGTCAAAGCAAGTTGAAACATGTTCTTTTAAGTCGGCTACATTGGTAGTCGGCTTTTTTATTATATCCTTCAAAAAAAAGCAATAATTTTGCATCATCAAAAGTGCTCTTTGAGTTATTTTCATACCAAAATCCAACAATGCGCAAAGATTTGAGAATAGCAGGAATGCCGTGACTCTCAAATGGGCGACAAGACGGGTTTGGCCAGGAAAACTGGACGAGATTTTTTTCACATCCCTATCGCGGCATGGGTATAATGATGTAGGTGGCGGGCATCATATGTGACTATATATGCCAGTCTAACTACTTAGACTGACATTCAGCCTGATTAGTTGTTGAAATAGAGCAACGGAAAGATCGAACCTTTATCAGGCATGCAAAAGTGATGGCAACCCTTTCCCCATACATTAAAGTGAAAGGTTTTAAAATATTTATGATTATGAGACAACATGTTTTTCTGATTATCACGATTATTGGCTGTGCATTGTCATGGCCTACTACATCTTGTAACGCTCAGACCTTTGCAAAAGCGGCTAGATCTGCCTTCCATAGTATACGTGCCAATAAAGCACTAGTTACAACAAAAGCGGCACGGGATTACACTATTCAAGAGAGACAGAGGCGACAAATACAGCAGAGGGTCGCATTTGAAGCCCTACCTCCTGTATCTCCTATTAATCATATGCGACTTCCCAATGTGAAGCCTATTTCAACAGCAACACTAAAAGCTGTTGTTATTCCTAAGCAGTTGTCTGTTCTGTTGTCTCCAGTTAGAATCGATTCACTGAATAGTTTTACGCATTCCATTGTGACAGAAGAATCACTTTCGGATTCTACTATCGTAGATATTAACAACTACGAGTAATAATTATGGAGAAAGATTATATCAAAAGAATGTACATGGAATCATTGACAGAAAAAGAGCAAAACTTGATCACTCTCTTCTCTGTCATATGTATCGAAGGGGTATCTGTTAATGTGGCTTGTAATATCTTAAAACCGGATAATCCACGAGAATTCAATTCGCACGTCGAAAAATTATGCGGATGGAACTGGCTATTCTGTGACAATCAAACGGTTTATAGTGATCCTCAGATTGCAGCCGCAGTTTTGGAAATATCAGAACTAAAGTCAGATTCTGTTTTCAAGATATTGTCTACTTTGCGGGAGTACATTGTTTTGAAGCCGCTTGATGATATGATTTCAAGGCAGGAGTACTTTGTTGTTGCTCGGCTCCTTCTGACATATCTTATGAGAAAATGGGAGGTGACTTGTCCTGACAATAGTCAGGTGTTATCCCTTTTCTCGGAAACTGTGATTGCATTTGCAACTAATGCTGAATTGTCATTCTTCGGAAACAAGAGGCAACCAGTCTATATCCTCGAAGATAGAATTGATTTCAAATTATTGAACTATATAAAAGAAAAAGAAGAATTCCATCCAGGAGGAAGTGTGAACCGTTTGTTAGGTGGATTGTTTACCAGTATATTTAGATATGAAGAGGCAAAGGCAGCCTTTCAGATGGCAGAATCAATCGATGATGACGATGCTGATTTGTTATTGGCTCAAGCAATTATGTATGAGAATCTTGGCATTCAGGGCAAAGCCTTCCAGTATGCCTATCGTACCTATCTTATGAATAAGGAATACTGGAATGATGATGCAAACATCAAGGTCTGTCTTTACATCGCCTATCTATGCGCAGTTTGTGAGTCCCAAGAAAACTGCAAGTACTGGCGTAACATTGCACGTTCACTTCTGGGTGAAAGGAAAATTCCTGCAATTCATATATTCAGCATTACTCTGAAAGAGATTGAGGCATTACTTCATTTAGATGATAAAGCACTCGCCTTCCAGATACTGGACTCTGCAGAACTTGACGTATATAAACTATATGGGGGCGATGCTCCTGAGATGGCCCGAATCTCATATATTCGTAGCCTTGTTGACGGTGAAGTCGGGCATCTTCGTAAGAGCAATGAATATTATCGTCGCTACGTAAACACTAATCATTTAAACTATGGTTATAGTGTTGGCGACACTGCTGTGCTCTATTCTGCCATCATTAATGATAATATCATTCGTGGTAACAATAATACTGCCAATATTTTTGCTATCAAGATGCAAGACCTTTATGCAGAAGGTTCAAATATTGCTCCCGATGTAAGGCTAAGTCAAGCCTTTGCTAACTGTGCATCAAACCTTGCAGATGAAATATATGAACTTAGTGATGCATATCTTGAAATGGCAAATAAGATCTATGAAGATGAACTCAAGCCAGATGAGGAATTACTTGCAGAGATTGCACCTGTCTTTCATAATGGTATTATTCCCAAGTCCGTATTAATGACGGAAGAATGCAGGATAATCAACATAGTTAAGATTAACATCTGTTTGGGTGAAGGTCGGTTTGACGATGCGAAGCAACTAATAGAAGAACTGGCATTTGAAGAAAAGGATAGTTTCGAACGTCTAAAATGGAATGTTCACCTTGGACGTACTCTGATAAAAGAAGGCAAACTTGATGATGGTCTCAAAGTGTGGAAGGACATTATTAACAAAGTGCCCAATGCCCATAAGTTTGAAATCACAAAAGAAATTGCAGAATGGGCACGAAGCTATGATCTGATTTACGACGCCATGACCTTCTATGAGGAAGCTTTTCAAGCAGACACGATGGTTTATGGAAAGACCTGTGATATTGCGGAAGCTCTTCAATGCTATGCCGATGTGCTTGAACTATGCGGATTAAAAGGTAAGTCTGATGAACCGTGGAAACAGGCGCTTATGTTAATGCAATCCATGGGGGACAAGGACGGCATATCGTTGCTGTATTTCTCATGGGGTGCAGCCAAACAAGATTATGAAGCAGAAGTACTCCTGAATAAGGCTATTGACAATTGGGAACCAGAACAATATGCGTTTGACGAAACGCTTTCAAAAATGTACTATTTCTTGTGCTGTTCTCAAGCCATGCAAGGTAAAACCGAAGATGCTCGATTCTCTGCTCATAAGGCTGTAGAGCTGTTCCCCACAGATTTCCCTTTACATTTGTTAGAAGACATTGAAGGTTATCTATAACAAAACAATTATAAGTATGGGGTATGTATTATTATCATCAAAGCATTTGTTAATGGAAGAGCATTCAACGGGCAATCTAAACAATTGGCCTCACATCATCAGATATGATGACTGGAGTTACGAGCTGGGCATTATCGAGTTCGAAAAAGAAGAAAAGTCTTTCAATCCAGTCCAAGGCAACAACAATGAGGGAGGAAGTGGATGTGCTTTTTTCGTCGTCCTGACATTAATCGCTGCTTTAGTTTATTATTTTACTTCAGTTTAAGAAGCCAAAAACTGCATCAAGTATATCTGACTACAGATTCACAAAAACCATTTAAACAACTATGGAGATGAGTATTATGATAAAGATCTTGAAAATAATTGGAATGACAACAACTGCCATCGCGGCTATTCTTTGCATCATCTTTTTACAATTGTATGGTACATGGACGACCCTTTTAATAGATTTAGTTTTGATGATTCTGTTCTGTCAAGCAGCTTATAAGTCAGCAAGAGCATGGAAATATTGGATTGGGATTGTTGTTTTGACAACATATTTTCTTTCATTTGCTGGCTTACGAGTGAGGCAAAATGCAGAGGGGCGCTACCAGTTGGTGAATGCCCTATATCCTATCTGTCCCAAGGTATATATTGAAGGAACGGCCATTGAAACCATCGAACTAGCCACAGGGTATAGCACTTTTGCTGGATGGTATTACAATATACAAAAGTCAAAATTCTACGCTATCAGGGACACGAACCAACTAACGACGATTGGACACTATCCTGAAGGTTTGGTTATTCAAGGCCGCCAAATGATTATTGAAGAATATAAAGGACCTCATGGAAGCATTAATACCTTCAGCTATTTAGATAAAAACGGGAAAAGGGTCAGACAGGACTTTTATGGAAAGAACATCGATGATGAATCCTACACCGTTAATGTTTTTGATAATGCAGATTACATTCCAGACTATATTCCATAGATTTATGCTACAATCACCTTCTTGGATGTAGTTATAACATTACCAATTAAAATTTATCCATTATGAAGAAAAGACTCTGTTTTGTGGCTATGATGATGGGCATGATCATTTGTGCTGCAGCAAGCAACAGTTGGCGTACAACTGCCAGCAAGTATCCAACCGATAGCTGGCTCAATGCCAAATTCCAGGCAATGTCAAAGCTTTCGAAGTACCCTAAACTTCCAATTTGGTCAGAGGGAACAGTATCCTCGTGGCCGGAGCCAGTAAACAGCTGGCCCGAAAGTTGACTTAGTGAAAGGCCGCCTGTCTTTCTCAGGCAGGAGGCTCAACAAATATATAAACCCTTATACAATGAGTAAATATTCTACATTTTTCCTATTTGTACTACTCTGTGCAAGTTGTGAAACACAATTCAAAAATGAGGAATCTATAAATATTCCTAAGGCAGACTCTCGTAAACAAACAGAGATTAGATTTGCCCAAGCCATTCAAGGAATTCCACTTGTGATACCTCTTCCCGAAGAGTCTGACCCCACATTATTTCTTATGCCGGTATCAAATGACAAAGACATATTGAAAATTGATAGATTATATCTTGTTGACAGTACAGGAGAAGAGTTTGATTTTGAGCGCGACATTTATGAGATTAAACATATTGAAAGGATTGATGAAACAGAGGACTCTTCCTGCAAATATATAGCAGTCGTCACGAACATCCAGGATAAAACACAGCATAAATATGAAATTGACGGGTTTATGTATCACAAAATATGGAAAATTAACAATGGGAAATGGGATTATCCGTCTGCGTTAAAAATTCCAGTTTTTTATATTGAGTGAACTAAGTCATGTCTATCTGACGTCAAGAAGGACTTATATGTATTCTTGAAAAAAGAGTAACTATCTCCATTTGAATAATTACAATTAACGATAAAACATTTGTAAAATGAACAGATTTCTATTATTTATCGTACTAATGTCTTGTGCTAACATGGTACGTTCTAATTCTCTCATTGACTCAGCTTTGGTCAATCACTGCAGAAGAGCCTTTTATGAGACCGTTTCTCCTTATGAAGCCGAGACACATGGCGGCTCTATTATAGTTTCAGAGACAGAAACAGGAAACATAAAGGCTCTGATAAACTTTAATAGACACGGAATAGACGGTTGGTCTGAAAATGCAAGTACAGATTGCTTTGTTCCTGCTCTAAATAGCCCTTTGGCTATTTACATTGCGTTACTTGATGCTGGGGCAAATCCCAACGACTTTTTTTATACCAATGGCACACTACTAGACGAGAGAAGTGGTATTATTGTGAGAGACTGGAATTACAGGTACGGTGGGGTCGGCAACATTTCGATTTCACGGGCTTATGAGAGATCTAAAGTCGCATTAGTGGAAGCCTGTGAACAATTTTTTGCCCGTTCAATGGCAACAGCAGCATTTCATCTCAGCCATACAGGTATATATCTCGGTGATGAGGATGAAAGTTTGACAGACTATCAGTCATATTACGAGAGATATGAAGATACCACCTGGCAACCTTTATCCCTCCTGGGAGTATATGATAAATTGAAAGTGATTCAAATCCACATGTTTACTTCTGGACTAGCTAACGAAGGAAAGTTACTAATGCCTCGACTGGAAGAATCTGCCCCAGATAGTATAATTTATGAGTCAATGGCAAATCCAAAAGATATAGAGTCGGTAAGGAAGAGCATGAGAGATAACGTTTTATATGGGCTTTCTCACAAAGCAAAAGTAGATGGTGTTGATGTTTGTGGGTTTTCTAATGTAAGCAATCCAAACGGGTCTTATGAACAAACAAGCTTATTTACAGGTTTTGGAGATAAATATACCATAACCGTCACTATTAATATGTTTGCGCAAAATGCTCTAATCAGAATTCTCCCTCAGAAAATTGCTGCGTCAATTTTCGATGTCCTTCTGCATAAGTCAAAAAACAATTTCACAAGAAAGCCCCCAAAGATTTATAAACCCCATCGGGCTGAAAAATAAAATGGTGTTATAATAGTCATCCGATGTAAAACAGGCGTACCAGATAGCTATTGTATATTTAGGGAAAGCTTCATCTATGTTTATGTTTATAACTTGATTTAAACAAAAAGAAGAGCTGAAAAGAGACATATTTTGTACAAAGCTGTTAAAAAATGGTATGAAAAGGACAAATAATTTGTTATATTGACAGATTATTATTAACTTTACACCAATTATAGGCTAATTACATGTAAACTAACAATTCAAAAATAGAGAAGTTATGAAGAAAAGTATTTTTATATTAACGTTGCTCGCAATTCTTTCGTTGCCAGCTATTGCTCAAGAGTCTTCAGGAAGTATCTCTTTGGGTAAAATTAAAGTATACCTTTTTCAGATAGAGTCATTGAAATTGAAAGATGGTTCTACTGGGCCTTGTGCTGTTGGTTATGAACATGAAGCCGAATTATTTACGGTAAGGGTCGGAGATGAAACATTTTATAAAATCAAAATAGGAAACGAATCCTATTCAGTGATGCCAAAACCATTTTCCGGTGTTTCCTCACAGAATTATAAAGTTGCAGTTCTTGATCCAGGTCCACCTCCTGCTTCATATCTACCTGTTCCGACACTAACTCATATAGCAGGACAATATTTATTGAATTTACCTTACTCTACCAAAGTAAATACACCTTCACAGACCCCTTCCACTTCTTCTACCCCCAACACATCACCTTCCCAAAATCGTGAAGTTGTTTTAGATTGGCAGCTGTTGGGTAAAGTTACAGTATATAATGGAGAATACAGAAGAAGCATTTCGCACGGCGAAGAAGATGTGACATTTGAATCGGAAACCGCATTTCTTTATTCGGCTTTCGATGGAAAAGAAATGAAATACAAAATTTCTATTCCTAAGTATGGATCCCAATATGATGTTCACAAAAATAGTAGTTATAACGGAGATAAGGTGCATTGGGATAGAAGAGGGAAAAGAATTACATATTTACCCAGCGTAAGTTCTATGTATACTCATTATGCTGGCGGCTATTATTTTAACGTAGACAGTGCAAAATAGCGAATTCGTAACTAGTTCTGGAATAAATGCTTCATAAACAAGAACTGTCCGTTGTTAAAACAGCATTAGTAAGGAAGCAGGATAATTGTCTCTATCTGATAGTTTTGCGTATCTGAAATCAAAAATACATTATTGTGGGATTGTTTGATTTTTTCAAAAAAAGGACGGAATCTCCTAAAAAGGATTCTCTTTCAAGTGAGGAACAGTTGGAATTTACACCAGATTGTATCAATTCGCTTTCTGACAATGAAGTGTTTGTCTTTGGCAGCAACTTACGGGGTTGGCATCAAGGCGGTGCTGCGAAACACGCTCACAGATATTTTGGTGCAATTTGGGGACAAGGTGTTGGATTACAAGGACAGTCCTATGCTATTCCAACAATGCAAGGTGGTGTTGAAACCATTAAGCCTTATGTTGATGAATTTATTATATTTGCTCAAAAGCATCCAGAACTTAGATTCCTTGTTACCCGCATTGGCTGTGGGATTGCGGGTTTTAAAGATGAAGAAATAGCACCTCTTTTCTCTGAGGCCGTAGGCCAAGACAATATTGTATTACCGTACAATTTCATTGAATTATTAGAAAAGTAATACGTCACATTATTAGTGGTATGGGAAAAATAGTTATAAGAATGAAATATAAAGCAACGGACAACATTCGTACATTAGTGGATGCGATAAAAATGTGTATAGACAATCCTCAAGGGTTAACTGAAGACGATAGTTACATTTGGGATATAGAATAAAACCTCATTAAATTTTGGATTTATGATTAACATTAAAAGATTTGGTTTTAATACTAGTCGAGCAAATTGTTATGTGGTGAGTGATGAAACAAAAGAATGCGTCATCATTGACCCATGTGCAGAAGAGACTTTCGAGAGGGAGAAATTCATCCAATATATCAATGATGAGGGACTGAAGCCTGTGAGGTGCTTGCTGACTCATGGGCACTATGACCATCTGTTGTCATGTGACCAAGTCCGTGATGAGTTCGGGCTACTACCAGAAGTTCATCATAGAGACAATCTCTGGATGGATCGACTTGAAATGAGAATCGAGGAAGTCTTTGGTGAAGGTGGTTTCAAACATGATATTGTCAAACCAGAGCATTACCTGCAGGATAATGAGGTTATCACGTTTGGTTCACACTATTTTATTACTCTTCATACTCCTGGTCATTCTCCTGGTAGTGTAGTTTTCTATTGCGAAAAAGAACACATTGCATTCACTGGCGATACGTTGTTCCGCAAGAGTATAGGCAGGAGTGACTTGTTGTTTGGATATATTGAAGATCTCATGAATAGTCTGAAATACATCACAACTCTTCTGCCAAACGATTGTACAATATATCCTGGTCATGATTTAGAGTCAACAATTGGGTTTGAGAAGAAAAAGAACTCTTATCTTCTGCCTAGTTGGTACAAAAAAAACGAAGGTATGAAACATTTGGTGGTGCTCACAGGGGCAGGAATAAGTAAGGAAAGCGGTCTTTCAACCTTCCGGGATAAAGACGGAATGTGGCAGAGCTTTAACGCCCAAGATTTGGCTAGTATTCAGGGATATAGGCGAAACCGGGCTGCTGTGTTGGATTTTTATAACGCAAGAAGGCAGAATTTATTGACTGTTGAGCCCAACCATGCCCACAAAGTTCTTGCAGATCTGGAAAAGGACTATATGGTCTCCATCATCACCCAAAACGTAGATGATCTTCATGAACGTGCTGGTTCAACCAATGTGCTGCATCTTCATGGGGAATTGAGGAAGGTCACTGGGTCTAACAATCCGAATGATCCCAAGTGCATCGTTGAAAAGCCTCTTGATGAACCAATCAAAATAGGTGAGAAAGCAACAGATGGTTCCCAATTGAGACCATTCATCGTTTTCTTTGGCGAGAGTGTACCCAACATGAAACAAGCAGAAAGAATTACCAAGGATGCAGACATTTTCGTTGTTATTGGCACTTCTCTTCAAGTCTATCCTGCGGCAAGTCTGAAAGAATCTGTACCTTGGAAGATTCCTTGCTACATCATTGATCCTGGCGAGTTCTGGGCAGAGGACATATATGGATTTGAACATATTAAGACCACCGCCGTAGCCGGTATTGACATATTGAAGGAAAAATTAGAAGCACTTTAAGTATGCTGAAGATTCAAAAGTGGGTTGTAAACCCTTGTCAAGAATGCACTCACGTAGTTTCTGATGAAACTGGAGAGGCAGTAATCATCGACTGCGGTGTGTATAAGCTAGGAGAAAGAAGACGCTTGTTGGATTACATTGCCAAGGAGCAGTTGCACCCAGTGCGACTGCTCCTAACGCATGCCCACCATGATCATCTCTACGGCAATGATTTGATACTAGAGCATTATGGACTCTATCCAGAGGTTCATGAAGCAGATAAAGATCTTATGCAGCATATGTTGCCTCTGCGTATCAAGGAAATATATGGTGATAATTATCCTTATCCCATACCAATGCCAAGGAATTACCTCCACAGTGGTGAAATTGTCAGTTTTGGTAATCATCAACTAAAGGTTATTTCTACACCTGGTCATTCGCCCGGATCCGTCGTTTTCCATTGCTGGGAGGAGAAAATTGCGTTTACAGGTGACACACTTTTTTCTATGAGCATTGGACGAACAGACTTTCCTGGTAGTGACAAAGAACAAATGGCAGAAAGTTTGGGACTTATTGTTCACAGACTATCTGACGAAACTATCATTTACCCTGGTCATGGCAGGAAATCGACCATGGCACATGAGAAAGCATGTAACCCTTATCTTTAATTCACTATAATATGCCCATCAACAGAAATGCACTATTAAGATATAAAACCATAGACCGAATGCTGAGAGGTGGTCGTCAGGCAACGCTGGATGAACTGATAAATGCATGCAGCGATGCACTATACGATTACAACGGTTATGGTGATGTTGGTAAACGAACAATTCAAAACGACATTAAAGAGATGCGCATCTCTCAGGCTCTTGGTTATTACGCTCCTATTGAGGTGGTAGATCGTAAATACTACACTTATAGCGACAGGAGTTATTCCATTACGAAGATACCCATCTCCAAAGATGATCTCATTCAACTATCAGAGGCTGTAGGGCTTTTGAAACAGATGAGTTCTTTTCAAGGTTTTGACGGCGTGGGTGATGTTGTCAATAAATTAGAGGATCATGTGGCATCCATGCGATACAATGTTGAACCAGTTATTTTGCTTGAAAACAATAAACGTTTAAAAGGACTGGAATATATTACTCCGCTACACGATGCTATCATGGACAGAACGGCTGTTAAGGTCTCATACAAGACATTTGGATCTTCAGAGACTTTGTCTTTCCCTTTCTCTCCATATATTTTAAAGGAGTTCCGCAACAGATGGTTCGTGTTTGGGAAACGGCACAATTCACCAGACAATAAATTGGTCATCAATCTCGCATTGGATCGTATAGAGAAAATAGAGAATGTATCAAAGAAGGATAAATACAGATATGAACCTTTATTTAACCCCAAGTTGTATTTCCAAAACATGATTGGTGTCACAAGAGAAATGGAATCACCCGTGGAGCATGTCGTGTTTGAAGCAACAGCATTTGTGGCCCCATACATCAAGACAAAGCCATTACATGATAGTCAAAAGGAGATAGAGTGCAAGCCTGATGGTGGATCTGTTTTTTGCATTGACGTGATTATTAATTATGAACTGGAACGCGATTTACTTGGCTATGGTGATGGCATTACCGTTCTGTCACCGTCTTATCTGGTAGATAAAATACAAACCAGGCTAACTCGAAGCATAGAAAACTATACAAAAAAAATGCGCTGAGATATCTTTGAACCCATCTGAATAAAGGATAAGAAGTCATTAAAAGACATACTTTTACCCCTTTTATAGGAAAAATACATCTTTTTTCGCGTTTTTTTGACGAAAGAGTATGATATTTAAAATATTTTGTTTATTTTTGCAATTGAAACTGGGGATAAATCCGGTTTTATTGATGCATTAGCTTTTATTACGCACTTTACCGAAGTAGCTTGAGAACCTGATTTGGAATAAGTACGTTATAATAGCAAGGGAAAAAGCCGGAGAACGGCATTCCTCGTCTACATGCAAGCTATGCACACGCCTTATGGCGTGGATGCATTCTTATAGTGTAGACGGGGGTTCCAAATTCTCAAGCTCGCCCCTTAGGTAAAGTGCATAAGAGTGGCCACGCCATTCTTTGTGCCTTAACGAATGCATTCTTCTTGATATACTGGAACAAATTAACTAAAAACAAACTTAATGTATAACAATAAAAGAATTACGGCTATGAATAAAAAGAATTATCTTTGGAGTTTGCTAACTATTATGATGTTAGCTGTACTGAGTGTTGGATTTGTGTCTTGTGGTGACGATGACGACGATGAAATCACTGGTGGAAGTGAACTTGTTGACAAGTTACAAGGCACTTGGCAATTTCAAAAAGGAACAGAGACGGTGATGGGAATGACCATCACCATGGATCGCTCATCGCTTAGTGAAATGAAAAAGTCGATGGAACAGATGATGGGTACAAGAGTGGAGTTTTGGGATGAGACCTTGTCATTCAGCGGTTCAAAAGTCAATGGTGTTAACTATAAATTGGATGGCAACAAACTGATTCTTGACGGTATGGATGCTATGGAAGGTATTAGTATTTCTGTGAAATCTGTCACTTCTTCGACCTTAGTACTTCGCGAAGAAATTAGTATGGAGGGCATAGACTTGACAGCAGATATGGAATATAGTAAGAAATAGGAAGAATAGATTTTGGGCAATATGAGGAAACGATTTTTGCTGGTTTTTTGTATTTACATTGTGTCACAGTTAGCTGTGGCACAATGCAAATTTTCAATGACATTATCGATAAATGGGTGCAGTAATTCCTTAGATGGTAGAATTGCAGAAAGAACGGCAGAAGCACTGTTCAATCACTATATGGAGCAGGCATCAATGGGTTTCAACAGCCTACAGGAATGTAATACCGCAAGAAACATCATTTTGTCTGAGTTAGACATAAAAGATGGTAATTGTAGAATTCGAGTCAATGTTTCACCCTGCTCAGGCTGTTCGAGTATGAATTTCAATAGTGCTGACATTCTTGCCATCGGCCAAGGCAGTAGCTTTTATTCCACCAATGGTGTTAATGAGATTCGTGATTGGTCAAACGATGATATGGAGCGAATGCTTGCACTAAATCCAAAATTCAAGTATGAAGAACCTTCCTATGTTCAAACTAATGATGCTCAGTTCAATAATGCTTTAGAAATAGATATAAGTAAGCCATTCCGTTCGTTGAATGTCGGAGAAGATGGACATATAAATACGCATTCTGCAGATTTGAGTATGAATAGTTTGCGTGATGGATTCAATAAAGTAGAAATGGCTAATGACTTCTCACTATTAGCGAATCAAAAGAATGTGCAACGTTATGTTGACGCAAGTCAAGGATTAGCTGTTCCATATCTTGCGAACCCCCAGGACTTGGTTTTGCTTCTTCACATGGAATACAAAAGAGTTTCAGGTTTTGACGTAGATGCCATTATGCAGAAACTACCATCGGAGAGAACTGATGCCGAGAAACAGGCTTTAATTGATTATCAAGAGTACAGAAAAGGTGTAACTGATCAGATGATAATTGATATAGATAATTATGTGGCGAAATTGCCTGAGACTAAATATTTTGAGATGGCTGTATTATCAGAAAACTGTTATAAAGATTCAGAACATTCTTTTCTATCACAGACAAATTACAAGGAAATTGGCTCGTCGTTTTTTGAGGAAGGAAGCCCTATGAGAGGCTTGTCAGAACTAATAGATGAATGTAACTCTACAAATGCAGAAACAGGCTTTCATGCAGAAATCTATTTTAATGAAAAAACGAAAGAATATACGATAGCTTTTGAGGGAACAAATGCAGATGAAATATGGAATGATATAATTAAAACTGACGCAAAACTTGGGTTTGGTGGAATTCCTGAGCAATATAAAATGGCATATAAGATTGCTGAATATATTAATAATCCAAATTTCCCAACTGATGTAAAAATCAATTTTACAGGACATTCCTTGGGGGGAGGTCTGGCAAGTATCGTTGGTTTGTCAACGGGAAAACCAACATATACTTATAATGCCGCAGGGGTCAATCGTAATATTGCCATCGCATTTGGATTAGATGACAAAATAGACAAGAAGGATTATGATATTAAGGCATTTCAATCTGAAAAAGACCAACTAACATCTGTTCAAGAAGGAAATTCAAAACCAATCGTTACTGGTGCAGTTACCGCTATAGTCACATCTGTTAATCCCGTAAAAGGCATAAAACTAACAACAGATGTGTTTACAGATAGAGTAGCTGCCCCAGCAATTGGTAATAAAGAAAAGGTATGGAACAATTCTGGTCATAGTATTATTCCTATGGTAAATAATTTGTCATTTACATACTCTAAATATAAAAGCATAAAGAACAGTATATATGAGAAAGGTCATGGTGTTGAATACCAAACACAAGAATCTATTCAAATATTTACAGGATACTAAAAGGGAGTACTATGAAGAAACGATTTTGTTTAATGAATGTATTTGTTGTGCTTTTAGTCATACCAATGCAGGCACAAAACATTGGAGAAGTCATTAGCAAACAATTAGGTATTGGTAATCCTGATATTATCAGTGAAGCTCGAATGAACTTGAAACTGTCAGAAATAGATAAAGCGACAAGTCTTTATTCACAAACGATAATACAAGCACAAATGCTACGTAATGCAGGGCAAGGTGTTGGCGGTGATTTGTTGGCTGAATATTCCTATGTCCTTGCCTTGCACCACGACTTTGAAGCAGCATTGATGAATATTGACCGTGCTCGAATGGTGGGAACAAAATACGGGGATTTCTATGCCGCACAAGTATTAGCTGTAATGGGATATAAAGATGCTGCACAGCAACTGATGCGGCAGGTTAAAGTGCCGGAATGGATTAATGGCATCTATCAAGGGCTGAATGAGAAATACAAGACGAGGGCATCCATCAACCGCGATGCACCTGAGACGGCATTGAAACGGGCAAACAAGCTTGCGGCAAACAGGCAGACCATTCAGGCAATAGCATTGTTTGAAGAACTGGTGGTAATCTATCCTACTACATATATTATATATGTGAACTACAGCACTTTATGGGAGAGTCTGGGGTATTATGCCTATGCTGCACAATTGCTTCAGAAAGGAATAGACTTAATGCCACAAGAGCAAAGCCGGAATAAACAGATATTCCAAAATCATCTGGCAAAGGTTAATCAGATGAAAGCAACCTCTGAGAATGCTTCATGGATGAAGCGGCTTTTGGGCATGAATCCTCCAAAACTGATGACTTACGTTGGCGCTTCTGCGGCCAAGGACATGTATTCATTGAACGGGCGCATGGGTCTCTATACCAGCAACAGATTTAGCGCATCAGTCAATGTGGGACTGAACTATGCTAGCGAACAGTTCTCAGGTAGCATAGGCGTTTCAGGCTACAAGGCATGGGGCATTTTCGTTGGTGGACTCGGAATCACCGATATGTTTGGAAAAGACACGAATACATTTAGCCTAACACCATCGATTGGACTTTCGTTCCTTAACAAAAGCCAGACTTCTTCTTTTGACATTATGGTTAATGGCTATATTCCCTTCTCGTCGGAACAGAAGTTCAGCTATAGCATATCTGTGGGTAAAACCATTTACTTTGACTTAAACGGACTACTGAAATGAAAAAGAACAGAATCATAGCGTTATGCGTCTTGTTGCTTACAACTTGTGTTTTCGTAGAGGCACAGACACAGAGGACCAATAGACGTAATAGGACAAGGACTACACGTGTGCAGAAGAAAACGGAACCAGAGAAAAAGGACACTATAGCCATGGCTCCTAAGAAAGAAGAGCCAAAGTATAAGAGTCTATCCGACCCCATGGTGGTGAGATACCTCCGTGGCGGTTTTGCCAAAGAGAAGAAGCTGTATCTAATGACTAATTCTGACTATGCTGGCTTGCTAGAGGTTCAGAAACAGGAGGTTCTTGGAAAAGTGGCGCAGGAGTTTACCGGATATGATATTATGCTCTATACAGGTGATCAGCAGCGAGAACTTTGGATTGCAAATAACAATGGTGTGAAATGTCTTGAAAAGTGGAATAATGATAGTTTGCGCATTGAGGATTATCTGCCCTTGGAACTCAAACGAAGTGGAAAGACGAAAGTCTTCTATTATGTGGGGGGCATGCTGAATGGCGGGAATGGTAGCACTAGTTATTCGCTCAATCTCCGTGGTGGCACTTATTTGTACGAGAATCTGCTTGACGCTTCAGTTACTCTTAACTTAGGCGGTAATAAGCCTGAAGAAGGAGAAAGCCAGTTCATGGGTGACGTGGGTATTGATAGCCGTGCATATTTGCCTTTCCGTATTAAGGATGTGAATTTAGCTCCTTATGCAGGGGCAGGGGTATCATGGTCGTTTGCACCTGAAAGTTTTTTTGAATTGAGATTATTGGCTGGCGGTTGCTGGTTTGTAGGCCCAGGTAGCTTTGATATCGGACTGCAATATGGTACAAAGAGTGACTTTTCATTAATGTTGGGTTATACATTTCGTATCCCTGTTAAGAAAAAGCAGAAATGAATAAATGGATAGTCATAATAGGATTGATCGTCTGCCCCCTTTTGGCCTGGGGGCAGAACTTTGTCTATCCCGAGCCTCCTGATTCAGTTTACAGTAGAAAAGGCCGTATCAACTATATGACGGAACATTTCTGGAATGCGAGAGCAATAGCAGATACAGCAAATTTCCAAGGACCCAAAATACTACTTGACTATATATATTTGTTGAAACAGACGGATGAGCAGCAAAAATGTATCCAGTCATTTGTGTCGTTGGCATCTAAGCAGGAAAATACATTTGGACTGATTCTATACTGGCTTGACCAGATTTTGTACGATTCTTCTTCCCCACACTATGACGAAAACCTTTATTCTTCACTAATGAAGGCTGTGATTAACTCTGATGTGGATTCGGTTATGAAACTGATTCCAAGGCAAAGGATAGAGATAATAAGCAAGAATCAAGTGGGTTATCAGACCAATGACTTTACATTTGTCGACAAAGAGGGGCATACAAACAGTTTATATAAAATTGAAGCACCGCTAATTTTGTTAATATTCAACAATCCAGATTGCTCTTTGTGTCATCAGACAGAAAATAATATTGCTCAGAACGAACTATTGCAGTCATTGTTGAATAGTGGCAGATTAAAGCTATTAGCCATCACACCTGATGCTGAGTACGAAGAATGGATGAAACATACATATCCATTTAATTGGATGGTTGGATATGACCAGGAAAAGGCTATCTATAGTCAAAGGCTTTATGATATACAACGATTACCCTGTTTGTATCTTCTGGATAAAGACAAGCGGGTGTTGCTGAAAGAAGCGGATTACGACCGCCTTTGCAAATATCTATCAGAGAAAGATTTGCCTTTGGAACGATAGTGTTTCAATTATTGAATGCATTGAATACGTTAAAATAACACTGAGACACTTTTTTCACTATTGCGCAAAAAAACTGCGCACTTAGTATATAAATTTGCACCCAACAAGACAAAAGAGAAAACAATAAAGACATCAAGATTATGAAATTATCAGAAGCATTAAGCCTGCGTAAAGACCTGCTGACTCGAATCAGTCAGTTAGAGTCACGGTTGCAGAACAACGTGACAGTGCAGGAAGGTGATGAACCTGCAGAAAAACCAGAAGAGCTGTTCTCAGAACTAAAGAAATGCGTGGAGCAGCTTGAATACTACATCTATCAGATAAATGTGACTAACATGCAGGTCACATCTGACAACGGCACTCCGCTGACCAAATTATTGGCCAAGCGTGATGCTTTAGGTAGGCACATTAACATCTTGCGTTCGGCAATCGATAGTGCCTCTGCTACACGCAACAATAGATACAGTCGTAGCGAGATTAAAAATGTCGCCACCATC
>JAEEGL017103697.1_pt1 | contig 20745 bp, 14 predicted proteins | sample 9134231 | NCBI WGS metagenome assembly JAEEGL01 (sample SAMN16246548, study PRJNA631951) | gut metagenome | biome: gut microbiome; feature: rumen; material: fiber-attached | host: Bos | place: Iran: Karaj | collected 2018-10
AGTCCGTTTTATAGATTTCTCAGTCTCGCCAATGTGAACTGGCGAAAGTTCCATGAGCAGGTATCACTTTCAGCAGTTAAGAAAACTTCGAAATTAACCAAAAAACGCAGTCGTAAGTGCCTTATTATCGACGATTCCAATATTAACCGCGGACGTAGCCGGGCGGTTGAACTTATGGCAAAGATTTTCAACCTCGTAGACAAAAGATTTGAACTCGGCTTCACCTATCTGGCTCTTGCCTGGACAGACGGTTTTTCCACCTTTCCTTTGGATTTTGCTTTAATGTCATCCAAAAAAGATGAGTACTGCTTCATTAAACCGGAACACATGGATACGAGAAAATCCTACGATAAGAGAAAAAAGGAACGCAGACTGAGTAAACCGGAAGTGGTGCTTCAGATGATTAAAAAAGCTTTGGATCAAGGAATTGAGGCTGATACCGTGCTTTTCGATACCTGGTTCACCACAGCGCCACTGGTAACCAAAATCAGATCTCTTGGAGTGCATGTCATCGGAATGCTAAAACACATGAGCAACAACTGCTACCTGTATAAAAATACCAGGTATTCCCTTAGAGAACTTATTGATGTTCTTTCTCAAAGGGTTGCTTTCAAATATGACGGGAGTGGGGGTTACTGCTCGATTGTCGTTACAATGTGCGGTTCAAGAAAGAAGCCTGCCAATCTCAAGGTGTCTGATGTACCGGACAGGGTCACCGAAACCCAAAAATGGTTATAACCTCAGTTCCGGATCTGGCTGTTGCAGACTGCATGGTCATTTGGCAAATGTGCATCCGGAGGATCCTTCAACATAAGCCCGAAAAAAGAACAGATTTCCTAAAGTCCTTGTCAGAAAAGACTCCAAAGAAACTATTCACAAAAACTGTTAATGAAATGTTACAAAATTGAAAGAAGTTTCACCGGACGCTCTGAAAGAGCAGAATGAAAGGGAATAAGAAAAATTAACCTGATGACTGACGTAATGACAAACCGCAGTAAATCAGTGGCGCGGACTCCTCACCTCGCCAAAGAGACGATGACGCATTTCATAATACTCCTGCTTCTGAATATACATTTCATGATCAGCCTGCTTGTAAAGCATCTGGAAAGGAGTCTTGCGGCTGTCTGCATAGCCCACGGCAAATGTGGCATGAATTTCACCTGTATCAACAGACTTTGGAACCGGCTTATCCTGAACTGCAGCAAGTTTCTCAAGTATCTCCTTTGACTTGCTTAGATCCTTGCCATGAAGTATTGTGATAAATTCATCACCGCCGATTCTGAATATATCGGCATCATATCCGTCAAACACAGACTGCAGCTTTGCTGCCACTCTCTTGAGAAGAGCATCACCGGCGGCATGTCCCTTGTTGTCGTTCATTTCCTTAAGTCCGTTCACATCAATAAGGAAAAGTCCGATTTCAGAATCCAAGCATGTCTCAAAATACGACATCTGCTGATCATAGGCAACACGGTTTCCAAGTTTGGTAAGACCGTCGGTTCTTGCCCAGAAGGACAGGCGGTTGCGCAGTGCTCTGTTGTCCAGATAAGATGAAACCTCGCGGCAGAACACGGAGATGGTGGTAAGGATATCTATTTCAATGGCATCCATCTGAGCTTCGATTACAAGAGATCCCTCCCCTTCCTTCATGGAAAGCGTGAACTTATAAAACCCCTTTTCGAAACAGAAGCTGTCGCCGATAGATACTGCAATAGGAGGAATAATTGCAGCAATGGTATTAATCTTAACCGGACTCTCACCTTCCATTTTGTATTCAAAACAGTAGTTACGCTTAAGATTGAATTCTCTGATGCTGTTGCAGAAAATGGCAAAGACCTCATCAGTTCTCATGTCATCCTTAAGCTGACTGCGCTGATTGATGATCACATTGGAAATGTTGTTGCAGTTTGTTGAAAGTTCAAGGGCATTCTGCAGCGATCTGGTTCGCTCCTGCACCTGCTTTTCCAGTGTGGCGTTCATATTGGCAAGCTTACGGTTAACCTCCACCGTCTCAGCATTCGCACGCTGAAGCCCCCTGTTCTTGCGTTCGATATCCCGAAGCTGCATCAGAATCGTATATTTCAGATCGTAGAGAAGTTTGGCGGTCTTGTTGAACTCCCAGATTACAAACTTTTCGCTGTAGGCCTTGTGTCCCATTTCAAGTCTGCTGATAAACGAGAAAAGCTGTCCGAAGGAATGGAGAATAAAGAGAAAGCAAACAATCAGTGCTATTGCTATGACAGAACTGATGAACACGTTCTTCTTCACCTGTGACACGATACTTGAAGCAAGACTCATCTCAATCTCATCGGACTGTCGGGAAACAGATACTCTGAGAGAGCAGATATACTCATCATCCATCCTTCTGATTTCAAGAATGTTGAATCCGCTTACAAACCCTTCCATATCATAGAGAGGACTGTTGCTGACACGTACCACAGATGATGAATTGAAGTTTTTTGTCACCTGATAGACCAGTTTGATGAGAGGAATATTCGACATGAGATATCCTCTGATTTCAACAGAACCGTTAAATCTGTCAGTGACAATTACCGGATGAAGGTAAACAAGAGAGGTTGTTTCCCCGCCGGCATCATTTGATGCAGTTACAAAAATGACTGAACCGGATGCATTATTACTGTTTGATGAAAATTTTTCCTTTATTTCTGCAAAGGCTTCTGAAAATTCATGAAGACTGGTGGGAATATATCGTTCCGGATTATCTGTGGCGCGGGCAACAACTCTTCCGGTATCGTCAAGAAGAATTGCATCCTCTATAATCGGGGAATGCCTTCTCATAATCTCCAGTTCACTGAGCAGTCCATTAGGATCAGCGTACCCGTCAACCGCGGATTTCACAATGGTCCGTTCAGAGATGTAACGATTCACATCGACCATGCTGAGAATCTTGCTTTTCAGGTTTTCGTTGACAATAATCTCCTCGAAATAGAGTTCCCTCCCGGTATTTGTCTCTGCAAATTTTCTGAATTCCTTGTAATAGCTGAGACAGAAATAGCAGATGGAAATACAGAATACAATCAGCGTAATAAACAAAAGATGTTTAATGCGGATCATGAACCTACTTCCCTGCAAAATGAATTACCAGCTTCCCGTTGTTCGATAATAATAGCCCGATAAACATAACCTATCAAAAGATAAATGCCAAAAGTGTTGCGAAATGACAAACTAATTATCGCGAATATGAGCATGATCACACTTAAAACAACGAATCGGACAGAACTCCGACTGTCACAGTAATGGTCATGAGGATGGAGCCGGTTTTTTCGAATTTTTCCAGGAACTTAAAAAAAGAGTCTTTCTGATTTCTTTGCTTTGTGTGATTAACGAGCACATGATAATGAATTTGGCACTGTTTTTCTGCCGTAAAGGTTGTTTTTCAAACAATTTCACTGAATGAAAAACGGTGTTTTTTTGTAAATAATTTTTTTTAATCAACGTACCCAATCAGTTCAGGCACAAATTCAACTAATCTGATCCTGGTATATGAATCTGCCTGAAATCCGGCAGAAAAAACCAAAAAAAATGGATGTGGATGGTAAGACTACTTTCTGTTTTTCTCTATCCACCCCACCGCAAAATCAACCAGAGGGCGCATCTCAATAAGCTTCAGTTCGGCACTGCCGAGAACAGTTCTGCGTATCTGATGCTCCGCTTCAAATGCGGCCCCTATTTCAGAAAAATCCTCTCCGTCCACATACAGTGTCTCATACTCCTTCCATACCCTTACAGAATTCTCCATCACTGCACTGTACTGCAGACACGTATGCTTTCCGGGATATGATGCACGGCAGTCGGCAAGATGAAGCGATGTGTTCTTATCATGACCGACTCCGATGAGAAGTACATATCCTCCAAGATCATACAGTTTTCCAAGAGGAGAACCGTCGCCGAAAATATTGGAAAGATCATGCTCTCCGACAAGATCTGCGGCATGTTTTCCCCAGGCGGTGAAGGATCTGGCCGGATGACTGCTTCTTACGGCACCGGGCCAGGATCTGAACATTTCCGCCACGGCACCCATTGTACTTGTTGGTGTAAGTTTACTGTCATAGGCAGGCTGATTTTCTCGTATCACATCCCAGTATTCTTCAGCTATCTCCCAGTGAACGCCCTCGGCGGGATCAAGATTCCTCCAGGACTGTGTGGGCATCATAATGGATCCCTCCGCCCCGACAGTCTCCGTAAGAGCCTCAATGACAGTCTGCGCACCGCCGCAGACATAGCCGATGCTGCTCAGGGATGTATGAACCATCAGAATGTCACCGGCCTTCAGTCCGAGACATTTCAGAGCCTCCACAATATCTTTTCTGATCACCGGTCTTAAATTACCCATTACATTCTCCCTGATTCAGATATGCACAAAACTGTTAAAGACTTCAGAATCATCTCCGAACCTTAAGACTAAAGAAAATTGTAAACCATCAGCGTTATGATAAGCAGCGGAACAATATAGCGAAGCAGAATAATCATAGGTGTCATAAGAGCGAATTTCAGCATTCCGCCATTCGTCACCTCGTCAAGAACATCCGCCTGCTTCATTCTCCACCCAACAAAAAGAGCAGCTCCAAGTCCGGTAAGAGGAAGAACTACCTTTGACGTGGCGGCATCAATAAAATCAATAAGATTCATATCCATAATCTTAATAAAATCCCAGGTCCCCATGGAAAGAGATGAAACGCTGCCTATGACAAAGGACGAAACGGATATTATGATCGCCGCCTTTTTACGGGATATTCCCTGCCTTTCAGAAATATATGCCGTTGCAACTTCATAAAGAAACATGGCTGAAGTAATCGCGGCAACGAAGAGAATGAAATAGAAGGAAGTCTGGACCAGCCAGCACAATACAGGCTGCGAACCGAAAGCAGAATTAAAGACGGCAGGCAGCGATATGAAAACCATGCCGGCACCCTCCTGAGGAGAAGATCCCTCGACTGAAAATACTGCAGGAAAAATTATCATACCAGCAACAACAGCCACCAGAGTGTCAAGAAAAGCGACAGAAACAGCTGTTTTCACAAGATTGGCGTCCCGGGTAAAATAGGAGGCATAGGTAACCAGTCCCATTCCAATGGAAAGGGAATAGAAGCACTGCCCAAGTGCTGAAAGACAGACTCCGGCATCAACAGATGCTCCCCTGAAATCAAAAAGGAATCTGTAGCCATCAGCCGCACCCGGCATAAATGCGGCAGCCACAGCCATTATCACCATAATGATGAAAAGGGTGGGAACAAGATATTTGGATGTTCTCTCTATGCCCTTTTCAACACCGTACACGATTACCAGATGAATCATTGCGACAGTCAGAAAAAGGAAAAAAACCGGCTGCCATGGATCCTTTATGAAGCTGACGAAGTGCTCCTTGTAAACACCGCCGCCACTGGAATGAAACAGTTCCGAAAGGTGCATGAGATCACCGCTGACACTTTTCCACAGATAAAAGAGAACCCAGCCAACAATGACGGCGTAATAACAGAAAATAACGTATGCAACAATTGACGATGCATAACCGACGATATACCATTTCGAACCCGGAGCGAGTCTCGTATATGCATGAGCCACATTGACTCTGGCCCTGCGGCCGATTACAAATTCACTTATTAGCAGAGGCAGGCCGAAAACCAGAATAATCAGAAGATAAACAAGCAAAAAGGCCGATCCTCCATTCTGACCGGCCTGCGTTGAAAAACGCCATATGTTTCCAAGCCCGATGGCAGAACCTGCCGCAGCCAGAAGACAACCTATTCTGCTTACAAAAGCTCCACGATTTTCAGAACCCATACAACCTCCGACCCAGCGAACAAAAACTGACGGAGAGAGTATAGTCTTTTTTATGATTTCTTCAAAAATTGAAAGTTTTGCGACATCACCCTTAAGACAATTTCACCCTGAAAAAAACAGACACAGAGCCATGAAAAAGAGGCATTAAACAGGATCGGCACCGCAAAGAAACACAAAGCACAAAAATCAAAAATGATACCTCACGTGTGATTTTACTTGTACTTTCTGATAAGATATACGTCGATTATGAAAAGCAAAAATACGGGATCATATATGCTCATCGGTTTTAGTGCAGAAAATTTCAGATGCTACAATGACGAAATCAACGTAAGCTTGATAGCAGAAAACAGTGCAAGAAACTGTTTTTATATCGGCAGCAAAGTACCTATTATCAGCCACATGGCAATCTGCGGTGAAAACTCCACAGGAAAAACATCCCTGCTGTCAGTCCTGACTCTCGTCAGAGACATTGCAAAACAGGGAAAAATACCGGAATACGCTAAAGGATGGTACAACCGTCTTTACAGAAGCAACAGAAACAGAGAAACCACCCTTGAAATTGTAATTTCAATAGGATCGGTTACCTATTCCTATGGAATCAGAGTCTGTCTGAACACAGGCGTAATCTACAGAGAATGGATCAACGAGCTTTCAAGCAACGGCTCATCGCTGCTTCTTCTTGGAAGAGATGAAGACAACGCCTTCAGTCTCGCCAGACGCGACGAGTTTTCAAAGGATGATCACCTGAGATTCAGACTGTATACCGAGGATCTTTCCTCAAAGGAGTTGATGCTGACGAGACTTGCGGGGGTATCATTCAGAGAGGAATCCGGACTCAGAATCATAAAAAAAATCCATAACTACATATCGAACTTCATCATTAGTCTTGACAGGGACGGATCTCCGCTCAAAATAAAAATCAGCCAGGACATGAATGTGGCATATGAGCTTCTTTCCCTGCTCAACTCTCTCGGTGCCGATGTAACAAACATACTGCTTAAGAACTCACAGCTGCCGTCCTGCATCAGCAGAGACGAGCTTTCTGCTCTGAATGAAGGTGCCGGAATTCTGTGCCGCAGCAACAACGATTTGCAACTGATTGTCAGAAACGACAACGGTGAGACGGAGGTGTCCCAGCTGGTCATGGAGCACAGTCTTAGCGGAGAAACACTTCGTCTGAACTATGCCGATGAATCGTCAAGCACAAGAAAACTTATTGATCTGGCTGTACTGTTCTGCAATTCCGACAGTATTCAGAACGTTATTCTGGTGGATGATATTGATGAAGGTCTGTCACTGAGTCTGATGACCGGTCTTTTCAGCTACATTGATTATGAATTTACGGAGAAGAGACAGCAGATAATCTTCACAACAAGAGACAGTGAGGATGTATATCCTGTCTACTGTCTTGAAGCACAGAACATATTCCATGCATGCCGCGACGGCAAACTCGGTTTTACTCTGAACGAGACTCATCCGGACAGTGCCGGTTATGACGACGGGGGTAGTTTCAGCGAATACGAAGCTGATTTTGCAGAGTCAGACGACTCTGAGCAGAGCAGCGGTGATCAGTCTTATGTTCAGCTTCCAGAATCAGATACCGCGAATGACAGTATCGACAGTTCAGATGATGAACAGCAAACCTCCTTCAAGGAAGAGGAGGAAGTAGAAGCTGACTACCATTCCCGGGCTTCAAGTCTGCCTCATGCATCTCCTCTTGAGGACAAGGAATTTGAAAACTGGAGCGAAAGCGGAAGTGACGACTACGTCGATGCAGAACACGGCATTTCCGGTAATGAACCTTCCGCAAATGAGTCAGATACCGATCGCGGTGATGCGTCCGAATCTGCCGATACCAGGAAGCCATTAAGGAAAAACCAGAAAGAAAGGAACGGGGAAGGAAGAAAGAACTCCAAACCTGGCAGAAAAAAGAAGGAGCATCAGAGTTCAGATGAAATCACTTCCAGGTCAGCAGTTACTCAGAACGATTCATCTCAGGAAGATTCTGTGCAGGAATCTGGCGTCCATGAAGAGGAATTCGATCTTTTGACTCACCATGATGAAGAAGGAGAAACTGGAGCTGAAGAATCTCCGGCTGGAAATTCTGATCCGGTGCCTGACGCCGAAGGTTCGCAGCAGGACGAAAAAAAGGGTTCAAGACAGAACCGCAGCGGAAATGAGAAAAAGACAGGAAAGAGAGGATCCCGTAAGAATACAAGGAAGCAGTCTTCTGTAGTAACGCTGGATGCAACAGAAACAGAAACAGAAACAGAAACAGAAGCTGAAACAGACACTGAAACTGCGCCGAATCAGGAAATACAGAACGAAACTGTTCCTGTAACTGACGATTCAAATGAAAACAGATCAGAATATTCTCAGGAGAAAACCGAGGATCAGGTGATTCCAGGTCAGGAAGAGATTCAGTTCTGAGTGCTGAACCGATGATCCGGTGATGAAACAGGGTAATTGTCACTGATGATTATCTTGAACCTGCAAAATCATTGCTTTGCTCCGGCAGTTCAAAATTATTCACTTACAAGGCAGTTTGTACTGCCTTTTTCATTTTCTAATAATCTTTAACCATGCAGGCGAGTGGACATATGAAAATCAGCATTATGTCAATTCTCAAAGATCGGTACTGATTTTCACCGGATTAAACACTTCTGACTGAATCAATTTTCAGCTGTTTCTTTATTTTGTGCACGACTTTTTGTCAGAAGATATTCTGTTCTGCAAATTTCCGGTACTTCCGTTTCGTCAAACATGAAAGATATGGCACCTTCAAGAAAATATCTGGTTTTGGACTCATCAGTAATCAGAGGCAGTTTCCATTCTCTCAGACCGTGATTTGCCGTACCGTTACTGAATGATATGGCACCGCAGAACATCTTTCTGACACTTTTGACTGATTCAGTATTCCAGGTGCTGAGATCCTGATTAAAGGCGAATGCATTCATAAACATTGATGACAGACTACTGACCCTGGACGTGTCCCATGCTCCAAGAGGATGATTGAACGCTTTATTACGGGCAAACATGGACTGCATACTGGTAACAGAGGATGTATTCCAATTTTCAATCGGCTGATTGAATATATCATTTGACATAAACATCCTCTCCATATAAACAACGGATGAGGTATCCCATTTGTCCAGCGGCTGGTTAAATGCAGTGTTTGATGCAAACATGCTGCTCATATCCTTAACTGATGACGTATCCCATTTTTCAACAGGCTGGTTAAATGCAGTGTTTGATGCAAACATGCCGCTCATATCCTTAACTGATGACGTATCCCATTTTTCAACAGGCTGGTTAAATGCAGTGTTTGATGCAAACATGCCGCTCATATCCTTAACTGATGACGTATCCCACTTTTCAACAGGCTGGTTAAATGCAGAGTTTGATTCAAACATGCCGCTCATATCCTTAACTGATGAGGGATCCCATTTTTCAACAGGGTGGTTAAATGGAGTGTTTGATGCAAACATACGACTCATATTTGTAACCCGGGATACATCCCACTTCTCCAGTGGTCGATTAAATTTCTCTGCACGGTTAAACATGGAACTCATATCCTTAACTGATGAGGTATCCCATTTCTCAAGAGGCTGATTAAATTTTTCGGTTCCACTGAACATACCGCTCATGTCAATAACCCGAGAAGTATTCCAGTTCTCCAGCGGTTGATTAAATTTTTCAGTTCCACTGAACATACTGCTCATGTCAGTAACCTGGGAAGTATTCCAGTTCTCCAGCGGCTGATTAAATTTTTTGGCTCCTCTGAACATATTGCTCATATCGGTAACCCGGGAGGTATCCCACTTTTCAAGTGGCTGATTAAAATTAACAGTTTCGTTAAACATGTCGCTCATATCTGTAACACAGGAAACATCCCACTTCTCCAGAGTCCGATTAAAACTGTGGCAACTTTCAAACATGCAGTTCATATCAGTAACCCGGGAGGTATCCCATTTCTCAAGAGGCTGATTAAATTTTTCGGCTCCATTGAACATACCGCCCATATCAGTAACCCGGGAGGTATCCCACTTTTCAAGCGGCTGATTAAATTTTTCGGCTCCACTGAACATACAGTTCATATCAGTAACCCGGGAGGTATCCCACTTTTCAAGCGGCTAATTAAACTTAACTGCACCGTTAAACATACGGCTCATATCCTCAACACAGGAAACATCCCACTTCTCCAAAGTCTGATTAAAACTGTTGCAACCTTCAAACATGCAGTTCATATCAGTAACACGGGAGGTATCCCACTTTTCAAGCGGCTGATTAAATTTTTCAGAATCGCAGAACATATTACTCATATTTGTAACCCGGGATGTATCCCAGTTGCCGACTGACTGATTAAAATTCAGAGCACAGTTAAACATACTGCTCATATCAGTGACCCGGAAGGTATCCCAGTTACCAATTGGCTGATTGAATTTCAGAGCCCTGCTAAACATCCCACTCATATCAGTAACCCGGAAAGTATCCCAGTCACCGATCGGCTGATTAAATTCTTCAGCACCGCTAAACATGCATTTCATATCAGTAACACGGGAAGTATCCCAACTGCCGATTGGCTGATTAAATTTCTCTGCACAGTTAAACATGCTGTTCATATCAGTAACCCTGGAGGTATCCCAGCTGCCGATTGGCTGATTAAACTTCTCTGCTCTGTAAAACATGAAACTCATATCATCAACATTCGATGTATCCCATTTCTCTAGAGGCTGATTAAATTTTTCGGCTCCATTGAACATACTGCTCATACCAGTAACCCGCGAAGTATCCCAACTGCCAATTGGCTGATTGAATTTCTCGGCTCCATTGAACATACTGTTCATATCAGTAACCCGGGAAGTATTCCAGTTCTCCAGCGGCTGATTAAATTTTCGGCTCCATTGAACATACTGTTCATATCAGTAACCAGGGAAGTATCCCAACTGCCAATTGGCTGATCGAATTTCTCGGCACATTCAAACATGCGGTTCATGTCGGTAACATGAGATGTATCCCAGTTGCCAATTGGATAGTTAAAAGCCTTCGCACCTGAGAACATTCTGGACATGTTGACTACCTGAGAAGTGTTCCAGTATTCCAGTCCTGAAAAATCAGATCTCTCCGAGTCTTCAAATAATCCGCTCATATCTTTGATAAGAGAAGTGTCGATTTGTCCAAGCTGCACATCCGTTTTATGAATAAGTTTGATAAGAGTTTTTTTGTCTGTCGGTTTATATAAAAAATTCATGTCTTACCTCCTGTTTCACTAACAGTACGATTCTGTTTTACGGTCTGCTCATTCCGGAAACCATAACCTACACCTCTTTGCCGGGAACTGCAAAATCACCGTCAAACACTGTTCGGGATACAATCTCTATGGCACCAGGCTCCACATGACACTGCATAAACCAGATTTCAACCCCGGACTTATATGCATGCAGCAGAGCATCCGCAAATTCAGGATCTGTAGCACGGTTGGGAAGGACTCTGTCCACGCCATCCATCTGAATTACAAAAGCAAGCACAGGATGACAGGCATCATGCAATGCCTGTGTCAGATGACTGAGATGTTTCACCCCCCTTGCGGTCGGTGCATCAGGAAAATATCCTGTCCCGTCAACCTCCAGAGTACATCCCTTGACCTCCATCAGATACCGTTTATGATCCTTCTCAAAGTAAAAATCAAGACGAGATTTTCCGTAGGCATATTCGGGCTTAATCAGACTGCAGTTCTGGTTTGAAAGCCACTCCTTCATCAGCACATTCGGAACCTGACTGTCCATATTTATCAGTCTGCCGTTACTTTTTTCAACCGCTATCAGATCATAGGCTGTCCTGCGGTGCTGACTGTCAGGAAAGTATTCAAGGTAGATCCTAGCGCCGGGAAGCAGAAGTTCCCTGCACCGCCCCGTATTCTTGACATGAACAACCGTCTCAGTCCCGTTAATTTCGACGTTGGCTATAAAACGGTTGGGTCTTGATATGAAGATACCCTCTGTAATGTTCGAATAACGCATTTTACTTCAGCAGACCGCAGGTATCAGAAATTTCATCTCTTGGAAGAAGATTCAGAAGTTCAAGGCAGATCTGCCGCAGAGCATCGACATTATTTTCATCCCTGACAAGCAGCAAAGCACGGTTGATCAGTTCCCCTGCTCTTCTCCTGTCCTTCCAGTTGTGACTTTCAAAATTCTGATGAAGCTCCTGAACCAGTCTGATCAGCTGATAGAAGAAGGTAAGTTCAAAAATCAGAGACTGAGCCTCGTCAGTAAGCATTCTGGCAGCCGTGACATTCTGATCAGCAGACACCTTTTCCACCTGACTCTCCAGATCCTGCAGCATTTCCGAAGACTTCTCATTGCCGTGCTTTTCGTTAATGAGTCTAAGTCTTCTCATGGTGTCATCAAGTTCATATCTGGCTCTGATCCAGCGGGATTCCTTTTCAACTGCCTCTATGTTCCTCATCACCTCCTTCATATGCTGAAGAACGGCTTTCTTCTCCTGATTGATCCTGCTGTCAGAAATTACGCGATCAAGAGAGGATCTGAGAGATGAAACCTCCACACCGGCCAGTTCCAGCTCATCAAGAGACGTTTTTGATTCACGGATGAAACCGTTAATCTGCTCTACGGCATCGGCCTCCTTCTGTCTCTTGCCTGAATTCAGCTCCTTTTCCACCGTCAGATCATAATCAGTAAAGCTGACTTCCATCCTCATCATTTCAGAGGTATCAACTCTGATCTTCAGGGTCACCGGAGTGTCCGAAGGAATATAAATATCCACATCAGAGCCGAGAACAAGGACATCCCCAACATATTCATAAAGTTTTGCACGGGAACCGTCACTGTCCAGTCCGTCCACCTGGTATATCGGAATCTTGACGTTGTCCTCCGGATTGCCGATGCGGAGCTCACTTGTAGTCCGCAGTCCTGATATTTCACCGTGTGCAGGAAGAGTCCTGTTTTTCTCAAGTCCAGGTATTGTTCTGATTACACCTGTATGCAGTTCACCGTCATATACAGCAATGGCAATGTTGTACGGAAGGGGAGCGGCACCTATTCTGGTTCCGTGAATAATCGTGAAGGTGTCAGGGAAAACTGATATTCTTGTGCCGGTATCACTGAAAGCTCTGATTTCAAAGGCATTTGGTTTGCCCTTCTTCATAAGCTCCACCTCAAACACATTGCCAACATGATCAATGCTCTGCCGTCCGGTGGACCATGTTTCATCACTGCTTATGATTTCAACCTGGAGCCTGTCATGCCCCGACTCCTTTTCATTTATTGCCAGGGTCACCCATTCACGATCTTCGATACTTGTGGATTCATAGCCGAGATTAAGGTTTACCGGTGCTTTTTCATCAACCACTGATACAGATGCCGCGGCAGCTTCAGAAAGGATGGAAGGATCCAGATCTATGGTTGAAGCATAAAGAGCTGCACCAACAGCAACAGGAGTCATGGGATCAATGCTGCAGTCCACATTTTTTGAAATCTGCTCCGTCAGCATTCTTCTGATAATCGGACATTTTGTAGGACCACCCACCAGGATAATCCTGCTGATCTTCCCTCCGTCAATATTGTTGCGGCTCAGCAGGTTTCTGCAGATATCAACAGCCTTCTGAAAAACCGGCTCCATGCACCTCTCAATCTGCTCTCTGCTGACTGCAAGATCTATCTCCACATCCTCGCCGTCATCATCCGTGCCGAATTCTCCCGGATCGGTAAGAACATCCTCCCTTGTTTTAAGCGAAAGCTGATTCTTGATCTCCTCCGCCACACTCTTGAGAGCATCCCGGAATTTATTCAACCTGACGCCGTCGGTAAAAGAATAATTCTCTTTCAGATATGGAAGAAGAATACCGTCAACAATGGCATAATCCAGATCCTTTCCGCCAAGGTAGTTGTCTCCCTCGGTATCGAATACCTGAAGTATGCCGTCCTCGGCTCTGAGAAGAGCGGCATCAAAGGTTCCGCCGCCAAAATCAAACACCAGCCAGATGCCATCCCGATCTGTATTTCTTATGCCGTATGCCATGGCGGCGGCAACGGGCTCCTGCAGCAGCTCACACTGTCTGAAGCCCGCCATTCTGGCGGCCTCGATAGTCGCATTCTTCTGATTAACCGTAAACTTTGCCGGAACGGTAATTACAACTGAAGAAAAATCCTCATCCGTAACATATGATTTCAAAGTTTTCAGCACCTCCGCCGAAAGCTCCTCGGAAGAGAAGTTTCTGCCCGCAAACTGACTTTCATACTGATGATCGGTACCCATAGTCCGTTTGAATTCCACAAAGGCATCAAACTTTCTTGAGTAACTGTCACTCAGTCTTGCCCTGAACTCCTGCTGCATGTTGTTTCTTGCAGTCGTTCCAACCTTAAGCATATTCTTTCGGTTAATGGAAACGCAGGATGGTGTGGTATCGGCCAGTGTATCGGATTTCATAATGGCAACTACGCCATGCTCCATTCTGCAGACAGAGGAATTTGTGGTGCCAAGATCTATTCCGTAATCAATTTTCGAATGAGGCATGTACCTTACGCTCCCCTTGAGCTGACGGTAATTTCCGGAGTCTGGATCATTTTACCATTGTAGATAACCATGGCTTTTTTGACCCCGGTTATAATCTGTTTTCCGTCCTCAATGCTGTCATCCTCAGTGAAGCTGGCCGAGCACTTGAGATTTTCAGAATACTCGGTACCAATGAGATTGCGGATTTCATATCCTCTCGCCCCGAAAATCTCAACCATGCGCTCCGCGGCACGCTCCAGCTGTTTATAGCCTTTGACACTTTTATCCATGCGGAACAGATTTGTCTGGATCCTGGCTATTTCATCCGCCACCTCAAGAACCGCAGATGTTTCATCACTGTCAGGTGAAACCACACCGCCCTTTTCCATCATGTTAAGCAGACGTTCATTCAGAGATGCCAGATCTGAGTCAGAAGGATCACGATCGGCGGATAATCTGTCAATCTGATATCTGAACTCATCATTCAGATCTCCCTGCTTTCTGAACTTACCGGAGAAGAAGACGATAAATACCAGGAAAACAAAAACATATCCGAGAGAAATAATCACGATACTCAGAGACAGACGATCAAACATCCGGGAATCCTCAAGATGCCGCATTTCGCCAGTGGTGAGATTCTCTGACAGGGAATTCTCCAGAGCTTTTATTGCCTTAAGTCTTTCAGATTTTTCTACGGCATAAACGGATTTGAAATCCTTAAGATTCTGCTTCAGTTCTCTGATGCCTTCATCAAAATTATCTCTGAGATTCCGACTGTCCTTTTTTAACACGGCAACATCCCGGCTGCTGCTCTGGACAGAATTGGTCAGGGCAAGAAGCTGCTGTTCAAAATCAGAATACCCGGATTTATTCAGCTGAAATTTATCTTCATAGTTTCTGATCTGCTGCTCCAGTCTGGATACAGTTTCAAGAAGAGTTCTGTTCTGTGTTTCCAGAACCGAAATTTTTGATGCCATCTGACCAAGCATTGCCTGGGACATCGGCTCATCGGAGACTGCACGTATTTTTCCAAAAACACCGCCCGGAAAAATTATATCCCGTTCCGCTGCACTTAGAACATGAGGTCTTTCCAGCGGAGATGCAGGAACAGTTATCTGACTGTGATCAGCGAGGGGTTCACTGTTCAGGGCAAAACATAGATCAGAAATCAGAATGGCACTCAAACCTATAGCAAATTTAACTGTCTGTTTCATACAGGGCTCCAAAGAAAAAACAGAAAATCTAAACAAACACCGACCACAGCATCCGCATGCCGGCAGTCAGTGCCACTAAAAAGAGAATACAGCTGAAGCATCCCCCGCCGGAGGATCCGGAAGCTCCCGGAGAATAAGACCCGCCGGCAGCGGAAACACAGGATCCTTTTGAAGATACATTTCCGCTCACTATGATCAGAGAAGGAATACCCCGGGGGTAACTGATATCAGCTGCCGATGCCACAGCATCAAAACCGAACTTCAGTGTGTTGAAATTCTCTGCCAGATCACTGCTGATATCGACCTTCCCGTACATGGATCTGAATATGGACTCGGCAGTTCTTACAATACCGAGTACCTTTCTTCGCTGAGCATCAAAGCCGTAATCACCTGGTATATGCAAATTGAGCATATCAATCTCATAAAGCAACTGTTCCGTATACGTAGCGTTTATATAGTTCATCACCCTTACGGCAACCTGATCTGAAAGTCTGATATAAAAGGAACTTCGATCTCCGCATTTTTGCTTAATCGCAGAAAGAAAGGGATATGATTCACCGATCAAACGGATAATTCTGTCATCAGTTTTGATACCGGCATCATACTGCCTGAGAATGTTAAGAAGTGAACTGTACTCGCATTCCACCTCTTCAGGAGGCAGAGTCTGAATTCTCTCTTCCAGCTGGCGGATGTTATCCTCTGTTCTGCTCCTTGAGATCTTACCGGCCGGAACTGACAGGATCCTTCTGGCATAATCCAGGATCACGACAGCCTCCCGAGGCGAGTCCGCTCCGTTAAACCAGGCGACACAGACCTTTCTTGCCGCATCAGTTGCTGCATCAGTAATTGAAGTAACCTTCAGACTGTCAGCCGGATATATCTGGCACAGTCTGGTTAAAAGAGGATCAAGTTTTCTGAAGAAATCATCAAGTGCCGCTCTGCAGTCCTTCCAGTCTTCTGAGCGTGACATCAGCCCTGAAACAAGACTTTTTATCTGCTCTGCAATTTCCGGCACCGCTTTCTCTGCGACATACTCCACCCAGGATGAAGGCAGATCCTTCAGCACGGCAGCCGCACTGCTGCCGGGAGCGCAGGTATCCAGAAATGAAAGAATAAGATCACGCCTGGAAAACCTGACCGTATCTCCGCATATTTTCTGAACAAACAGGTCCGGAAATGAACTGTACAGACGGTCTGCCCATCCGGCGGCAGCTCCAAGATTTCCGGAAGCAAGTTCAAGTACTGTCATATTCTGACACGCCGACATATCGGCGACCCGGGACCAGATTGCCTTTGCCTCCCGGATATTTTCTTCAGCAAGATGCCTGAAGGCTATCCTGTCGGGATGTGAAGCATCCACAAACCAGAACTGGGCGGCTTTGATGAGACCTGACGGAGTTGCAAGAGATGATATGGCCATGGCAACAGCATCTCCGGTTCTGTCGACCGGTCCGAAAATCCTGCTGAAATCGGCTGGAAAATCTATTGTTTTTGAAACCCTGGCAAATGCATTGATTTTACTTTTATTCGCCTCACGATCCCTGACCGGACTGCTGGCATAAACCCCGAGTATACGAAACGGATTGCGGATTATAAAACTGCCGGCAGAGGAAAACGCGACAGTTCCGGATGAACAGTCATCCGGCTCATCACCTGATACAGCATCCAATCTGTCAAAATCCGGCATAGAATAATCCTTACCAAGCTGAAAGCATATTCAGTGCTGAACTTTTTCCCGGAATTCTCAAATTAAGCAAAACAGACAGAAGATGAAAATTTAATTCTTAAGAAATCAGAACCAGGAAAAAGCAGATCTGAATAAGATACCAGTCAAAGGATCACATACATCTGAACAAAGTAATCCGTTAGACTACATTAAAGACTTAAGAGAAAAAAATATGGTGCTGAGATCATAATTTTTTAAATTAAGATATGCAGAATTCTCAAATTCAGATCAGCAGAGAACACACAGTTTACAATGACACCGTACCGACTATGTCTGATATATACACCAGCGTACCGACCTGACAGCAGTTCTCGTTGCATTGGTAACGAAAAATCATAAGCACCGGGTTTAGTCCGTCAGGTCGAGTGTGCAGCACTAATGCCAAAATAGCACACCACCACTTAAAAAACTCATGCCTCCCTCACCTTGGAATTCCATAAAAGTTGCTATTTGTAGCGAGAACCTTTAACATCTGAAGAGAAAGTATTGTGAATCGCAGATATCGGGCACATGATAACCATCGATTATACACATACGTTTATAAAGCACAAAATGCCGGATATGAATTTGGAACAAAGGATCCGTTATGTCAGAGACTGAAGTTAAATTGTTAAATTCCCCTTACGGAGTGGTAGCATATGAAAATTTTAAACTTCGTAATCGTGCCTTTGCAGACAAAAGCGGAATGATTAAATCACTTGATGATGAAGGCATGACACCGTATCCCGTTCTTCTGCGTCCGAGACGGTTTGGCAAGAGTACCTTTGTCCAGATGCTGAAATGTTTCTATGACATATCTTACGCGAACAGATATGAAGAACTGTTTTCAGAAACTGACATCTACGATGAAAATCTGGAAAGTCATAATACCTATCATGTATTAGATTTTGACTTTTCCCGGGTTGGTACTCAAAGCAGTACTGTTATGTACAACAGTTTCTTTTCTGCGGTAGCTTTCGGCATTGATAATTTTAAGAGAAGATATCCGGATTTCATATTTAACTATGACAGCCTGGACAAATCCGATTCTGTTACTCTGTTTAATAATTTCGTTTCTGCCTATGCCAGCTATTCCGGTAAAGGACGGCTTTATGTGATGATCGATGAATATGATAATTTTGCCAACCAGATTCTGTCACGAGATTTTAATCTGTTCCAAACTATAACCGGTAACGGAGGTTTCCTCAAGGATTTTTATGCTGCAATAAAGGCCGCTGCAGCCGATGCAGGATGTATCGCCAAAACATTCATTACCGGCGTATCTTCGGTATCCCTTGATTCCCTTACCTCCGGATTTAACATTTCACTGAATGTCACTTCGGATAAAAGCTTTAATGAATACGCCGGTTTTACTGAAGGGGAACTTAAAGAACTTATTCCGCAGCTCGTTGATATTAAAAGTCTTGATGTAAGTACAGATGAAATCATTGCCAGAATGAAACCGGTTTACGACGGATACTGCTTCAGCAGACTGGCTAAAAGCACCTTGTATAACTCATCCATGTGTCTGTATTATTTAAACAGGATGCAGAAGGAACAGGAATTTCTCGCCCCTGAAAAATATCTGGACCCGGCATCAGATCATGACGGTTCAAAGTTACAGCAACTGTTTGATATTGCCGAAGATGGTCTGGCTGAGAATATTACAGACACCTACCTCAGTGGTGATTCGTTCTACCTCGAAAATATTGCCGAAAACATCAATCTGAATAAATCAGCAAAGTACAGTGAAGTTCAGCTTTTATCCATGCTGTATTATCTGGGCTATCTCACTATTGATCCGGTACAGTCAGGAACAGACGGCCTGATGTTAAAAATTCCAAATCTCTTTATGTCAAAGCTGTTTGCGCAATGCACAGTGAATTTACGATTAAAGCCGAACGGCATATTCAGAGAACAGAAACTGGACATCTCAGAACTTCTTGACGCCTCGGATGATCTTTCGTCCTTTGCCAGTTCATGCACAGAGTTTTTAAGCAGCATCTTCACCAATCAGGTTCTGTCGCACATGAGCGAAATGGCACTGAACCTGTTACTCCATGCCAAGCTTAATACCATGCGCGGAGTTGTGGCTGAACTGCAGAAATCACTGAGAGTTATAGGCAAGGGCGAGAAATACGCTGATCTGGTTATAACCATCAACAAAGGAAAGAAAAATGAATGCATCTACCTCATCGAACTGAAGTATGCCGCTAAAAAAGACGCGACTGAAGCAAAGATTGAAAGTCTGAAAAAGGAAGCAACTGAACAGACACACATCTACAAGACCGCCCACGAGTTCAGGGATAAAAAGGTCAAAGCCTATGCCATGGTTTTTTCCGGTTCAGAATGTGTTTATTGCGGACAAAGTTAAATTCTGCATCATGAACAGAAATCGTCTTTAATTCGTATCAGTCAGGATCCTTCAGTTCCTCTGATCTTTTCAGGGATATACCTGTCATTACAGTTTCCTCATCCTGATTGCTCTACACGGAATGAGGAATAGTCACGTCAACCAGAAAGGACTCATCCCTGTGAATTATGATCTCCCCGTTATCAGGAAGAACTCTGGCCTCACCCCTGACCACAGATGATTATGACTGTGAGTATGCTTTTCTGCCGGTCCGCCTCCACGAAGATTGCCATACGCAATGGACCCGTCAATTATCTCTCCGACATTTCCAAACAGTTTCTTCGCATAGAAATTAACAGGATCGGGAGGAACAATAAATCCTTCCTTCATAGAATTCTCCTCTAATCTCCTTAAAAAATACTTTTTGAATCTGCGCAAAACAAAATCATACCATGCACAGCAGCAATGATCACAACCTGAGAATGATCCGGAGAAAATAAAGCACAATAATCTTGTTACAATATGAAACTGTACTGTAATCCTTATTTCAGCCGGTTCACGTACAGTCAGCGAACATCCGGATGGTATAGTTCACCATTATCAAAGAGCCTGCCGTCGCCAGGATCTGTCCTGTGATGATACTCATTATCCAGATAGTAGGAATTGCGCTCAATCAGCTGATGGTTATGTCTGCTGTCTGACACAGCACCGCTGCCATAGCTGTCAGCAGTGTTCATCTCTCCGTCAACAATCACGGAGGCTCCATGATCAATCACCACATGACAGGCACCATTAACACAGACATTACGGACATAAGCGTATGAAGAAGAACTTAATAAAATAAAAAAAGCAAAGACAAAACGGAATAATTTCATATCAAATTTCCCGAAATTTTCTTCTAAAAAAAATAAAAGGATAAGTTAAAGAGCGGATCTGAAAAAGTCGTTATCTGCGTTGATTCAACTACAACTTTCCCAATTGTATAGATCAACTATCCCTTAACTTTTTTAGGTCTACCTCTGGTTTTCTTTACAATTGGTGTCACATCCGTCTTAGGTAACAGTTCCAACTTTATCAGCATATCTTCTATATTTTTAGTCAGCTTTCGTAAAGTCCAACCTTTTTGAGGAATATTTACTTTTTTTGCTCGTTCCAAC
>JAEEGL010085677.1_pt1 | contig 20744 bp, 10 predicted proteins | sample 9134231 | NCBI WGS metagenome assembly JAEEGL01 (sample SAMN16246548, study PRJNA631951) | gut metagenome | biome: gut microbiome; feature: rumen; material: fiber-attached | host: Bos | place: Iran: Karaj | collected 2018-10
TAAAAAACACCATCCATATTCTACTTATATGAATATGGATGGTGTTTTTTTATGCCTTATTTAACTTTTCCTTCTGGTACGCCGGAATCAATGAGAAGCTGTTTATAAGCTTTCAGATTCTTTTTCTTAACAATCTTGTAGGTCGCCGATGGGTGATTTTCATCAAATGCTCTAAGTCCAATTTCCATGAGCGATTCTGATTTAATGGTCACCGTTTTGAGTGAAGTACACTTGTAAAAGGCTTCATCATCAATGGTACGGGTATCCTTTGGAATGGTCACTTTCTTAAGTGAAGTACATTCTTTAAAGGCTCTAACTCCTATATACTCAACCGAAGAAGAAAGAGTCAGGTTATTAAGTTTGCTGCAGCCGGCAAAAGCTTCATCATCGATCTTGTATACATTCTTCATACTTACTTTCTTAAGTGATGTACAACCCTTAAATGCATTTATGCCGATACCATTTACATTTTTCCCAAGAGTAACTGATTTAATCTGAGTATTTCCTGCAAATGCAGAATCACTCACCTCATTTACTTCGAAAACAGCTCCTCTGAATTTAACAGTATCAGGTACTTTAATGGTCTTTGCTGTCTTATTTCCGGTATAAGAAGCCTCTCTGTATCTTAGATTAGTTATATCGTAGGAATTATTCTTGCTGTCAGTAAAGGATGCAGTATCTCCAATAATTGATTCAATTATCCTTTCCTTAGCAACTTCCTTTTTGGTATTTATCTTAAATACTGTCTTATCCGGAACACCAAAGAAGACTTTTTCTCCAAACTTCGTGTCAGTTCCTGCGATAGTAACCTGTTTAAGTGCTATACATCCTCTAAAAGCTTCATCTCCTACCTTAAGTACAGATGCAGGAAGCTTCAAACTCTTAAGTGATATTGCATTCATAAACGCACTGTTCTTAATAGTCTGAAGTGTCTTAGGGAATATAACTGAAGTAAGCTTATTATTATCTGCAAATGCATTTTTCTCAATAGCTGTTACTTTATACTTATTTCCCCTGTAGACTACTGTCTGTGGAATAGTTAAACTCTTACGTTTGAGTCTTGCTTCTTGTGTGAGTCCCGTTACTGATACAGTCCTTTCTTCTACTGACATTAGCTTATAGGTAATACCTTTACTATCTTTAAAGGTCACTCCTTCCTCAGTAAGAGCATCAGTAAGTTCACGCTTGGTTTCGGCGTTCTTCATTGAGAACTTGATCACCGCATCCTTAGAGATTTCACCAAATGCATTTCTGCCAAGCTGATCAGCCGTAAGGTTCTCTGCCTTAATAGTGATATTTTTGAGTTTATTGCATCCATAGAATGCTTTTTCACCGATGTAGATAACCTTTGCAGGGATTGTCACAGATGTGATACTGTCGCAATCCATGAAAGCTTCATCATATATCTTTTTAAGCTTTGACGGCAGTGTAAAGTTCTTAAGTGATATGCAATTCTTAAAGGCTTCATCTCCAATATTCTCAACACTACTACCGAATCGTACCTTTGATAAAGCCGAGCAGCCAGAGAACGCATTACTTCTTATAACCTTAACATTCTTTCCGATAGTCACGGATTTGAGATTATTATTATTCATAAATGCATTAGCATCTATTCTGGTTACTTTGTAGGTCTTTCCGCCAGTCTTAACGGTTGCAGGAATAGAAAGACTAGTAATAACCTTAGTGCCTTCAATTCCACATACAGCAGCTTCTGTCTTACTTACCTTACGGTAGATAATGCCCTTTGAATCAGAAAAGTAAGTGTAATCTTCATCAGCATCTCTTTCTCCAACATCAAGTACCTCCAGATCCAGAATAAATGTCTTAATTGCTTTTGCAGGATAATCATCGAAAGTATCTTCATAAAAGCCTTCATTCATTCTGGCAAAGCTATACATTCCATCAAGATCATCATCTTCAAGGCGTATATAATTATCTGCATTGTACTCTCTGTCTGTAGGATAAACAAATACCTTTAGTTTACCGGTCCCGGTCTTATCTGCAGTAAACCACCCTTCTTCATCGAAGTCGCCTTCGTCTCCGATGAACTCGTATCTATATGTCAGGTTTTCAGAACCTGTAGCATCAGCCAGTATATTTCCATCCTCGTCCTTAATATTCCCTTTCCCTGCAAGACTTGATTCAATTGCAGTTCTAAGATTTACTCTTTCGCCCTTTTCAAGAATAATAAGTCCTTTACCTGCAGTTACTGCTTCAGCTATTGTTTCGCCGTCTTTTTCAACCGCTTTTATAGCCTCTACAACAACTCCTGTTACAGAATCTACATAGTTCATTTCCTGAGAATCTGCTTTACGTGTTACAAATTCTTTTACTTCATCATCTACATTTTCCAGATATATAGCTTGTTCAATTGTCTCATCATCTTCAACATAGGATGCGTAGAGTTTAAGCGTTTCTGTGATCTGAGTACCAGCCTTCTGATTAAGAGAAAGCTCTTCAATTACCTCTCCTGTAGTTATGTCAACCAGCTCAATCTTTTCCGTGAAGTCTTCGTCTGCTACATCGATTAACGCATCAATGTCACAGCTCTCTCCTGGAACAAGTTCCGGATAGCTTACTTTTACAAGATTTCTGATATTTTCATCCTTCCTGACATATATCTGTACATTTCCTGCCTCAGAAGTTGCTGATCCGGTATTATCTACTGTTCCGGTTACGTTATACAAGCCTCTTATGCCGGTTTCCTTAACTGCAAGGTTCTGAACAGATATGTCAGGGCTCAAATCTGTATGTAATGTTCTGCTGGTACGTACACCATCCTTTGTTGTAAGTGTAATGATGATTTCTGCATCTTTTTCAGACTTATCAAGTGGAAGGTATCCGGCAAAGCCGGTGCTTGAACCTCCGATAAGATCAGGTACAGTTATTTCCTTTTCCTCAAAAAGACTATTGCCATACTTATCTGTTACACTTATCTTGGCGCCCTTTAGATCATCAAAGCCATCATTTAATACTTCAAAGGAAAATGCTGCCCCTTCACCGGCTACAGCGTCATAGATTCCTTCATTTTTAATTCTTGCAACTGAGGCCGGATCAACCCAGAAGGATACAGGAAATGCATTTTCATCATCCCAGACTGCATAAGGTACAAAAGTATCCTCGCTATAATCATCTCCGTAAATCTCAATAGCTTCGGATTCTGTAATAAGTCTTGTCGGAACTTTTCTGGCAAGACCTACCATCTTTCCGTCAATTACGTCAAAGGTTATATCATCATAATTGTTTTCAGGATAACTTGTTATTTGTACAGGATTAGTTGTGTAAGATAGCTTTCCGTTTCTATCAGCCATCGTCTCAACTCTTACACACCACATCTGAGTGTCAGCAAGAGACTCATCCGGCTTTTCAGAATCTTTTTCTGATGATTCCGGCCATACGATATAGATGTACTTACCATCAGTTGCAGCTTCAAACTCATGAATATCTCCTGTAACTGTTCCTGTTGTATCTTCTGTATCAGCTATTCTGCCTGATACGATCTGTTTAGGTGCTTTATAATAAATTCCTGCATCATCTGATGGATGAGTCTTATCAATATACCTATAACTAACGTCATCATATGTACCAGTCTTTATAAGCTGCTGCTCATTTTCAATAAGATAGGTTACGTTAAGTCCGAGAATATTCTCTCTTCTAAGCCACAGCAGATACAGACCTCCTTGAGCATTAATTAGCTTTGGATTACTACTCTCAGGAGTATAAGCCTCTCCGGTATCTGAATTAATCTCATATCCTGTAATGATAATTGGCTCACTATACTCAGCCTTATCCATATCATAGGTCACCATATAAAGCTGTCTGTCTGAGAGTGTATCCATATCTCCGTCAGCATCAACTGTATATGCAACCACACCTACTTCTTTACCATCAATTTCTGTAACAGCTGCATCAGAATCAAGAAGAAATCCTTTGCTACTATCTTCAAGCTTTATGGCTGTTGTACCTGTTCCACCACTGCGATAATAACCGTTCTTTTCATCAAGATCCTCTTTTAGAATTACCTTAGGCAGGTAATTAACAAACTTCTGACCATATACGTTCTCGTTATAGGCCTTTACTCTTTCATTTGCTCTTTCAGTTCCAAGTGCCATAAGCCCAGGAAGTGATTCAAGACTTTCTGTACCCTCTTCCCATTTCTTTGCAGTAAAATCATAGGCTCTTGTAGCAATAAGTGAACTTACCGGGTACATCATATCGCCAACTGTAGCATCAGTTGTCTTATTTGCATACTGACGCTTTTCATAGCACACGATCATCTTGTCTTTATTTATAAAGATACCGAAGGTCTTATCTGCAGCAAAATCGCTGATTTCAAGTCCTATTTCTCTACCACTTTCATCTTCTGTAGTCTTTGAAATCTCTTCGATATTATCTGAAAGTGTTCCGTCCGGATTAACAAATCTGCCGTGGATGTCCAAAGCATTCTGCCTTTCCAGCTTATTCGCTGTATCCTTATATTTCGTATTTACACTGGACCATATAATGAAGGCACCCCTTGCTCCAAGCGAGTAGATACGTGGATACTGATCAAGAGTCTGATCATCCTCCAAAAGTTCAGGAACGCTCCAGCTTCCACCATCGTAATAGGTATAATAAGCCGCTTTTGCATTGTCCGTATCATTTATTCTATTCTTAGGTACATTAATGAATACTGCCGCAAAGGTTCCGTTTCCTAATGAAACCATGTCAAAATCAGCATTTGCTGCAATCCTATCAGCAAGAGGGCTATCTCTGTAAGCATTCTGGCCACCTTCGTCAATAGCATTTAATGAAGGTATTTCATCTTCTGCCCCTCCATACCAGTTAAGGTCCGGAGCCATATAGCTCACATCTTCTGCTTTAAAGGCATCTATGCTCTCATAAAGGAAGCTGTCTCCGGACTCTGAAAGAGCATTTATAATCTGTCCGCTATATTTTGCTCCAAGTTTCTGTACATTCTCTTCTCCCCAAAGCTGGAAGGTTTTATTAGTAAGATCCTTGGAGAACGTGAATATAAGTGCTGTAATTGATATTGAAGCGCTAAGAGTACAAGATCCTGCGCTGTCACTCTTTGTTCCAAATACCATATTGAAAGCGGCAGTACCCGATACTGATACCTTTACCAAATCTCCTGCTATTCCGGCAGACAATGTAAGGGTAATACTTGGATTTATACTAAAGAGTCCACGATTATCAAGTTTTCTGTTTGGATCATCACCGTCACTATCAAGCACATTAAGACTCTGGCCTGATGTTATGTAATAGCGATAGTTTTTATCATCTTCATAACCAAATCGCTGTTCAACAACAAATGAAGCACTTGCGTCAAGTTTAAGTGTCAAAGCGATACCGAGAGTCACTCCCACCGGCGTAGCATAGTTCATGGAGAACTTATAGTCAGAAGTAAGTGAACCGGTCAGAATCATATTCTTGAAATACCACTGATCGGTATCATAATCATATCCACAGGTCATAAGGAATGAGAAACCAAGATCCATGCTAAAACTATTGCCAAATTTAGGCTTATTCTTCTGAGGTTTCTGCGCTTCCTTAAACTTATCATCAAAATCTTTCTTATTATCTGTAGCTTCTTTCTTCTTATCCTCAAGTTCCTTCTTTGCAGCTGTTATTTCTTTCTCAAGCTTAGCCTTTTCTTCTCCGGTTGCCTTTGAATGCTTACCCTCAAGCTTTGCTACCTTAGAGTTAGCCTTACCCACATCCTTGGCAGATTCAGCTGCTTTTCTTGCCGATTCCAAAAGAGGATCCTTGGTTGCTTTATCAACAATATTCTTACCAATACCTACCTTAATTACTTTATTGCCTTCCTGGTCTTCATAGGAATCACCTGATACTGTTACATTATCTACATTTCCTGACCATCCCATGTCTATAGCTGAGTTAACAGCACCGATGATGTCAATTCTGGCTGAAGAAGCATCGCCACCAGATAAGAAATTGACAATATTAACCACACCAAGAGAAGCTTTGATAAGAATTCCAACGTTTCTTGAAAGGAATTTAGTATTTCCGGAACTAAATGTTACTCTGGCTGTTGCTCCTGCTTTAATACCATTTTTTGCAGGATTAAAGTCAAAGGTGAAGATACCTGAATTATTCTTATCCTGAGTACCCTCTATTGATACACCTGCACCATCTTTGTTATAGAAAGACATTTCTGCCTTATCGATATTGACGCCATTTCGGTGGGCCGTCATCTGGATACGATAATCATAGTCGCCATCAGTAAAGCCACCATAATATCCTGACTTTATACCTGAAGTATCTACACCCTGATACTCGTATTCACCCTTTTTATTCTTTGCCTTCTGGAAAAGACGTACATCCGTAACCTCTACATCCTTCCATGTTTCAATGATAATATCTTTATTTACGCCAGGACTCAGAACAGCCATTGTGGCCACATCGCCATAATCACAGTGACCATTAAATGTGACTGCATAAGTAAATACGTCATAGAAATGTCCATTTCCATCAAGCTCATAGTAACCATCACCGCTCTTATTTCCATAACCACCTTTTTTAGTTGTGGTTTCAATTTCATCACTATAAACTGTGATGCCATTAAGGCCTATTGTTTTCTCGGTTCCGGATATGAGCATTTTATCACTTAATTTGAGCCATCCACGAATAGGAATAGGTGATAGATCATCAGAAACATCTATCTCCTTAACAAAATTGTAGTAAATCTTGCTAAGAGGAATCAAAGTTACATACCTGATTGACTGTCCATAGGAATTCTTAAAAGACTTATAGAAAGGATTATCATCATTTATGACACCGTCTCCATCTCTGTCTAAAGTTCCATCCTTCCAGAATGTGTGATAACCTGTAGCCGGTATAGAGCCAAAGGTGTAGGGCTTATTTATAGAAGTACCTTCAATTTTTAAGGTATTTCCGCCTTTCACAATTTTACCAACATCCTTGCCCGACTCTGATGTAACTACGGAATCTACATATAAGATATTTCCGTTTTTGGCATTATTCTTGGATTGAGGATTAGGTGCAAGGGTAATAGACGAAGAATCATAATTAATGGTTAATCTAAGATCTGTAGACCAATAATTGTTGTTCTTCACAAAATCTCTTCTATGACCGCTGAAATTTAAGCGAGTAATAAAATTGTTTGGATTATCCTGCTTTAAGTTGTCATGAACATTTAAATATTTTTCATATCTTTCACCATTACTTCTAACATAAACAGCAGGCTTTTCAAGCGTTATGCTTGTAATTCCGTATCCATTATTTGCAACGCCTTTAATATTCAGCGAATCAAGCATAGTTGCAACTTGGAGGTCTCCATTATTAAAACCGTTAAAACGCCCCTTTGCATCAGCTTTGCCGGAAACTGTAGCATTACTATTATTAAAAGATACAGTTACTTTTTTGGGTTCATATATAGGAACAAGTTCAAAGGTTCCATTTGAATACATATAATCCTTATATTTTACCTTAAAGTTATTATCTACTATAAAGCTTGCAGGTAAAAGATCCTCGCTAAGTACGCCTCTTTCACTTGGTTTTATGATTTTAAAGCCCTTAAAATCAACTGTACTATCTTCCGCATAAACCCCCTGAGAATTTGGTGTGTCACCCTGCGCAGTTCTTGATGTGCTGATAGTATCACCACTGGTGATATTTATTTCAGTGCTTTGATCACCCTCTGCGTTGTTAAAAAATGTCTTCTGATATTTGACAATAGTACCCAGATCCGAAGAATCTTTTGCTTTATACTTCTTTTCCTGGTACTGCCCCATACTGTTATAATTATTATTTATGGTAAATTTGTACTTGTTGTAACCGACAGTAATTTTACTAATTACAATATTTACGTCATCATTATGAGTTCCATCCAAAGCTTTAAATGCGTACCATATACTGGCATTTTTATAGTTCCAGTTCTCGCTATCGCCTCTGGTCCATTTCTGTTCGCCATATTCTACTCTATTGGAATCATTTTCAGGTGGCTGGTATTCTTTAACATGACGACTTTGAATGTCTCTTTTACCATCCCAAAGACTTAGCTCTACTTTCTTTTCTCTGTCATTATTTATGAAAAAGTTATAGGTATATCCCCATACGTGATAATTTACTTTTACATAATCAGCATATGTAAGATCTACATTACAAATTTTCTTCATATCAGTGCCACTCCAGGCATGACTATTCACGCTGGAGTTGGAATAAATTACAACCTCTGTTGTTTCTGGTGAGCCAAGATTAGGTATTTCATTAAATTCTGCATCGGATTCTTCAGAATCAAAATACGATGTATCTTCTGTAACTTCATATGTTACTTCTTCATATTCTGTATCGTAATTCGGATCTGCTTCGATTGTAACGTAACAAGCGTTGTTACCTTCTACAGTTCCATTAGAACTTGTAAGGCCCACCCAGAAATGAGACTCTTTTGACCTGTCTGAGGTAATTGGAATCTCAATTGTTCTCTCATTGATGCCTGCTGCAAAGAAAAGTTCTGTTACAGTTTTTCTGTAATCAACGTCAGGCTCAGCATCAACGCCCTCTGTGCCAACTGATACAAAGTCCATCTGATCAATTCCACTGTGACGTTCAATTGTCACTGAAGCAATATAATCTTCAGGTGTAATACGAATTTCTTTTTCTTTTACAGAATAGGTAAGCTGCTCTTTGCTGTCATTATCTGCAATATTCAGATATCCATTGTAGCTATCACCTATTTCTGCTCCCTCTGCATCCTGCAGCTCAAAAAGGACCACCTCGCCTGATTCAGACTTTGAGTCATCCTTAATCTTTACCTTAATATCTTTTTTGTATTCACCAGGAGCAAAGCTAAGCTTAGCTGTAACGCCTGGAAGAGATGCAAGATTTTCTTTGCTTTCATCCCAACCGGCTTTCATAGCATCTTTTGTTTCTTCTGATACGTTCTCTGTAGAATATTCTTTCCAGTCATAATTTGGTGCTTCCTCACCTGTCTGGAGTGAATAAAGATTTGCAAGAGAATTGCCACTTGCATTATATGTGGAGGAGGTACTATTATCTCCATTCTTTTCTTCTTCATTTATTATTTCTATCTCATCATTTTCGACCTGTTCATTAGTTGAAGCAAAAGAGCTGCTTTCAATCGAAACCGGAGCCTCAACTTCTTCCGAATCAGAATCTCCACTTTCGATCACCGGCTCGTCTGCTTCTTCTAATGAATCCAGAATTTCATCTATATCTGTAGTTTCTTCAATAGCATCCCTGGAATTATCTTCCACAGTTACAGAAGACTCTACTTCCTCCTGTGTTGCAATTTCGCCATATTCTTCTACAAGAGGTCTTACTCCATTTAAGGAAGGGATGTCCTTATCTCCAAAGAGACCTTTTTCTACACTAATTGTATAGTCTTTTCCATATTCTGCAGAAACATCAATAGCCTTAAAGACTACTGAAGCTTCATTATCAGTGTTGCCTTGACGAACAACACTTATATAAAGTTCATCTCCTTCTTTGGCATTTAAAATTGTTTCATAGAATCCAAATACGCCTCCGGGATGATTCTTATCGGAAACAGCCTCTCTAAGGGTATCTTTGAGAGCATCTTCCTCTTCATCGCTAAAAATAGTTATTTCTGATTCTTTATCCGACGGTAATTTGGCAAAAGCTGTCAAATCTACAGATGTAAATACCATCGTTGCAGCCAGGATTATACTTAGACCTTTTTGTAATACCTTCCTCATGTGAATACCTCCTAAAAAGCGCATCAAAAGTCACATTAATTCTATCATTCTGGTTGTAGGATGTACTGTTTTGCGATGAAATATTATTTTAATTTCAGTATTTTTACATAAAATTTATATTCAATAAAAAAGAAGCAGCACACTGGTCTGCTTCAGTTTCTAAGTCTGGCCCATTCGTAGGGATCGTGGGGCTTTGCGGCTTTTTTTGTGTATCTGGACAGAGTCGCTTTGTCTGAAAAGCCAAGCATTTCCAATACAGATGAGCTCTCTGCACCGTTTTCAAGAAGATGCATAATAAATGAATTTCGTAGCATATTTGGCGTAATCTCTTTATCAATTCCCGCCTTCTTAAAATAATTCTTTATGAGCTTCCATAATCCCTGTCTGGACATAGGCTTGCCAAGATAGCTCAAAAACACATGCATTTCTTCTGTTTCGTCTGGAAGAAATGTTTTTCTCGATTCCAACAAATACTTGTTCAAGGCATCTTTTGTCTTACTGCCATAGGGAATCACTCTGTTCTCCCCAAACCGCAAGCAATTCAGGCTCATGTCAATATTCTCAAGCTTAAGTTCTACAAGTTCAGTAGTCTTTAAACCGGTGGAATACAAAAGTTCCAGAATTGCCCGGTCTCTTATTCCCTTGGGGTCATTTCCAAAATCCTGATTTAAAAGCGCATCCACTTCATGAAGAGACAATACCTTAGGCCCCTTTCTCTCCACCTTGGGAGCCTTTAGATTCTCTGCCGGATTTTCCTGAATATTTCCGTTTTCCACAAGATACCTGAAGAAAGCTTTAAAGGAAGTATAATGCCTCATTACAGTGACAGGCTTTAAGTGTTCTTCCTGCAAAACGGCAGCATAGGCCATAAGTCTGTCCTCTGAGATATCCTCCACACTCTTAACACCTCTCTCAGCCATATGAGCAGCCATTTTTTCAAGGTCACGCCTGTAGGACTGAACTGTGTTATCCGCTGCACCCTTTACATTCTTAAGATATTCAATAAACTCATCTATTATTGGTCCCATTACTAAGCTTTCCATCCTGATACTTATAATTCGAAATAACGCCCACGTACACCCACAAAGGCATGGTCATAACCATAGAATAACCATATCTGAAATCCACCACCGGAGCTGCTATCAGAAGTGTCCCTACCTGAAGTAAAAGAAGTATCTTACATAAAAGAGGTTTTCTTTTTCTAAGACATACGGCCATAGCCAATATCAATAGCCACGAATACGCTCCTATGCTAAAAAACATTCCGTAAAGCGGCACAAAGTCGCCCATCTTTATAAGGATTTCTTTGGCTTTGACTACCAAAGGTCCCCCAATAAGAGGATTCCAGAAAATCCCGTAATCATTTCCCATGACACCGTCTATGTCGCCAACCCTGACATACACATCCGGATAGATATATCCCCCTTCCAGGTCATACCAGGCCTTTATGGCCGTAACCGGGTGTCTTAAGACAATACCGGCCCAAAGCCTCAGGTACTCCGCCTTATTATTCTCTATAACCTCAGGGTGCCCTGCTCTTGCCAGTTCCTTGATGTTATCGGCAAAATCCGGCGCGTACAATTCCTTAATATAGGTGGTGTCTATTACATCTTCTATGAGTTCTCTTTCTTTGTCCGAAATTTCTACTTCATCCACAAGGCATCTAGCCACCTGCTGAAGAGGAACGGATAAAGACTCAACAAAATCAGGTTGTGTTACTCCCGCAAGGCTCATTACAGGCCCCTTTATCATCACAACAATAAAAATCACGGCAGCTGCGCTAAGTACTATCTTTACAAGATTTTTCCTGAAGGCTATCACAAGAAACAAAGTCCAGACTATGAATGCGTACCAGGCGTTAGATCTCATAAGAGCAAAAAGAACACTTATAATCACAAATCCGGCCCATGTTAACCAAGGAATCTGCTCTTTTTCTCTCATATCCAGGACAAGGCAGATAAGAAGCATTGTAACACCGGAAAAAATAATATCCTTCCAGATAGTAACTGCAAATACTGCGTTAAAGGGCATCAAAGCATAAAACAGAAGGGCTATTATCTGCCATCTCCTGCTCTTAATATGTTGTATCAAAAATGAACAGCAAACAGCCATAAAGATCATCTGGAATACTGTATAAAAGGCTATGGCAACCTCTCTATCGCCGGTAAGAAGAAGCCCCAGTTCATAGAAAAGCTTTATAAGAAGCGTATGCACCACCGGATGATGATTTGAATAAGGCTCAATCCCTATAATCTGCTCATACTGAACCATGGAATCCGCAGTCATTATGCCGGGAAATTCATATAAAAAGTAAGGCATCCAGCACAGAAGCAAAAATCCCATCATAATAAAAAGAGTTTTTTTCCCGCTAAAGGGACTCTTCTTTTCCGGCTGTGATAACAGAGATAATTTTCTTCGTTTCAGCCCATCTTTGTGAATCAAAAGACTTAATATCAGGTAAAAAAGCGAAAGCAGCCCCAAAAATAAAATTGCCATACTTAAGATCCTGAAAATACCACTGGTATAGGCGGCTGATACTCTTTTATAGGTAAAAAATGTTGTGCCTGCGGAGAGACATCCTGCCCCTAATGCCTTAACCCAATTAAATTTACGGACATAACCGTATCCCCATAACAGGCACACAAAAAGGACTACCGTCAGCGGATTTCTGACGGTAATCCCTAATAATTCCTGCAAAGCCCAGCATCCCATAAATGCCGGAATAATCTCAAACGCAATAATCTGCACTTACTTTACACCCTCGTTTTTTAGAATACGGTCAAGCTCAGGTGCAATATCGAGACAATCAAAGGTCGCAAAATAATCTCTTGGGGTCTCAGCTCTTCTTATAAGTTCAAAACTGCCATCTTCCTTAAGAAGTATTTCCGCACTTTTCAGCTTGCCATTATAATTATATCCCATAGAGAAGCCATGTGCACCTGTATCGTGGATAAAAAGATAATCTCCTTTCTCTATTTTCGGCAGATTTCTTTCAATTGCAAATTTATCATTGTTTTCACAAAGAGATCCTGTCACATCATATACGTGATCCAAAGGCGCATTCTCTTTACCAAGCACCGTAATATGGTGATAAGCGCCATACATTGCAGGACGCATAAGATTAACCGCACATGCATCAACACCGATATACTCCTTATAAATGTGCTTTTCATGGATAGCCTTGGTCACCAGTGCTCCGTAGGGTCCCATCATGAATCTTCCCATTTCTGTAAATATTGAAACATCACCCATTCCGGCAGGTACCAGAATCTCGTCGAATTTTTCTTTTACACCTTTTCCGATAGCCCTGATATCATTGGGTTCCTGATCAGGTCTGTACGCTATTCCCACACCACCCGAGAGATTAATGAAGGCAATATCTGCTCCTGTTTCTTTTTCCAGCTCAACTGCCAGCTCAAAAAGCTGTCCGGCCAACTGTGGATAATATTCGTTTGTAACTGTATTACTTGCAAGAAAGGCATGAATACCAAATCTCTTTGCGCCTTTCTCCTTCAAAATCTTAAAAGCTTCAAAAAGCTGATCTTTAGTCATTCCATACTTTGAATCGCCGGGATTATCCATGATTCCGTTACTCATCTGGAATACTCCGCCGGGATTATATCTGCAGGAAATAGTCTCGGGAATTTTCCCTATTGTATCCTCAAGAAACTTTACGTGGGTAAAATCGTCCAGATTGATGATTGCCCCCAGCTTATCAGCATATACAAACTCTTTTGCCGGAGTGTCATTTGAAGAAAACATGATGTCTGTCCCCGTTGCATCAATTGCCTCACAGAGCATCATCTCAGTCTCAGAGGAACAGTCAAAGCCGCAACCTGCCTTCTTAAGGATTTTCATTAAAATAGGATTGGGAGTAGCCTTAACAGCAAAGTACTCCTTAAAGCCCTTATTCCAGGAAAATGCTTCGTATACAGCCCTGGCATTTTCGATAATGCCTTTTTCATCATATAAATGAAAAGGTGTGGGATAACTCTTTACAATCTCTTCTACCTTTTCCTTTGTAACAAACGGCTTCTTCATAATTGAATCTCCTCGTGCATTTTAAATTTTAAACAATTTGTTATACACTTTAACATGTTAACGCATCTACTTGCAATAGTATTTTTATATATTTTCTATCTGCCAATCAATGGGTTCTATACCATTTTTTACCAAAAACTCATTGCATTTACTGAAGTGTTTACATCCAAAAAAGCCTCTGTATGCGGAAAGAGGGCTTGGATGCGGTGCTTCAAGTATCAGGTGTTTGGGATTATTAAGCATAGCCTTCTTCTCCTGAGCAGGTCTTCCCCAAAGCATATATACCACCGGTCTGTCCTGAGTATTCACCGCCCTTATAATGGCATCCGTAAAGTATTCCCAGCCCTTTTGTCTGTGGGAATTTGCCTGATGTGCCCTTACCGTAAGTACCGTATTAAGGAGCAGAACTCCCTGATCCGCCCATTTTTTCAGATAACCGTTGTTTGGCATATAGCAGCCCAGATCATCTCCCAATTCCTTATAAATATTTAAAAGTGAGGGCGGAGTATCGGCTTTTCCAGGAAGCACGGAAAAAGATAAACCGTGGGCCTGTCCGGGCTCATGATAGGGATCCTGCCCAAGTATAAGAACCTTAACATCCTTAAGTGGTGTCAGATGAAGAGCATTAAAAATATCATCAGAAGGTGGGTAAACCACATGTGTACTATATTCTTCCTTTACAAATTCAAACAGTTTTTTATAATAGTCCTTGTGAAATTCATCCTGCAACACAGGAAGCCAGTCATTGGAGATCATCGCCATTTTCGCAGAACCTGCTTTCCAATTTTTTATAATCTGACGGGAATTCCCTTATCCTTCAGATATCTCTTTAGATCAATTATTTCCATCTCTTTATAATGAAATAAAGAAGCTGCCAGAACTGCGTCCGCACCGCCCTTTGTAAGAGCATCGTAGAAATGCTCCATAGTGCCGGCACCTCCCGAAGCTATTACAGGAACAGAAACCACATCAGAAATAGCTTTTGTAAGTTCTATATCATAGCCGGCCTTTGTACCGTCGCAATCCATACTGGTAAGAAGGATTTCCCCCGCTCCCAGTTCAACTCCTTTTTTGGCCCATTCGACGGCATCTATACCCACATCAATTCTTCCGCCATGCTTAAATATATTCCAGCCCGAGCCGTCTGCTCTTCTCTTGGCATCTATTGCCAAAACCACACATTGACTTCCGAATTTCTCAGCAGCTTCGGATATAAGCTCAGGTCTGTCTATAGCTGCTGAATTAACGGAAACCTTATCGGCTCCTTCTCTGAGTATTGCTCTTACATCATCGACGGTTCTGATTCCTCCGCCTACAGTGAAGGGAATGAACACTTTTTTTGCCACTTCCCTTACCATTTCGGCCACAGTAGCTCTTCTCTCGTTGGAGGCAGTAATATCAAGAAAAACCAGTTCATCGGCTCCGGCTTTGGAATATGCTTCTCCGACCTCTACAGGATCCCCTGCATCTCTTAAATCAACAAAATTTATACCCTTTACAACTCTTGCGTTATTTACATCCAGACATGGGATAATTCTCTTGGTAAGCATTATTTGTTATACTCCTATAAAACCTTATACAGTCAAAAAGTTTTTCAGTATCTGCATTCCAACCTCTGAACTTTTTTCAGGATGGAACTGACATGCAAACACATTTCCACACTCCACGGAAGCATCAATAGTTGTTGAATAGTCACAGGTTGCTGTAACTATGCTTCTGTCCTCAGCCTGCAGATAATAGGAATGGACAAAAAATACAAAAGCCCCCTCCTCCAAGCCTTTAAACAGTCTGCCTTTATTTGGAAACTTAAGACTGTTCCAGCCTATCTGCGGAATTTTAAAAGACTCACCCTTACTGTCGGTGGCGGGTATAGCCTTTATTTTTCCACGTAAAATGCCCAGGCCGCTGACATTTTCTGACTCTTGGCTGGATTCAAATAATAGCTGCTGGCCCAGGCATATTCCCAGAAAGGGGATATTTCTTGCTGCCACTTCTTTTAAAGTAGCAGCAAGCTCATATTCATTTATCTTTTTCATGGCATCACCAAAAGCTCCCACTCCGGGCAATACCACATGGTCTGCTCTAAGTATCTCCGCACGATCTCTGGTTAGTACAGTATCTGCGCCAAGATAATCAAAAGCCTTTTCGACACTTTTTATATTTCCTGCATCATAATCTACGATAGCTACCATACAGCATCAACCTCCTCCATATTGTGTCGATGCCATATATTACGACTGCAGTGTTCCTACAATTTCCATAAGTCTGATAGTATAATCTCTGTCTTTTTTAATGGAATTAATCTCAGTAATATCATCTCCTGACAGACCATACTTTTCCAAAAGCACCGATTCTATACTATCGTACACAGTCTGAACCTGAATTTCAACATTGAATTTCGCCGCTTCCTCCAGAAGTTCGGATTTATTACGCATTCCCATAAGAAGCATATCCAAAGCTTCCTCTTTCATTCCCATGGCAACATAATTCTGATATCCGCTAAGATACCTCTCTGACCAGGCCAAAACTCTCGACTGTTCATACACAATAGTCTGCTCTTCAGTCATTTTCTTGCCATACAGCATCTTGTATGCGGTGGTATACTCCTGCCTCTCATACGCCGTATTTGCTCGCTCGTTGGCAACTCTGTCAGGTATTACCAGTGAAGGAATAAATACAAATATTCCTATGCTTGCCGCAAACAATCCGGAAAGTGCAATCTTCTTGGGAGAAATAACCTTTTCAGGTGCTCCAGGTTCTTTTGGCGCCTTGGGTTTCTTCTCCTTTTTAGGTTTCGGAGGTTTCTTTTCCTTAGGCTTGCTTTGTTTTGCAGGCTTTTTCTCTTTTGGTTTCTTCTCTTTTTTCTTCTTTTCCTTTTTAGGCTTCTCGTCCTTGGCAAGTTCATTCAGAACAGTCTGATTCTCATCGGTAAGACTTGCCAGTCCTTCCGTCTGTTCTTCCTCTTCCTCAGTAAGAGCATGAAACAGATTTGCCAGAAGCCCAAACAGACCTTTTTTCTTTTTCTTGCCGCCTTCTCCGCCTTCCTCCGCAGCAGCTCCTCCGGAACTCTTTCTCTCCGGTATTGCAGCGAGTTCTTCCAAAGAGGGCTCTCCCCCTTCTTCATTATCATCCCGGAAAGCATCCTCGGTAAGAGCATCAAGAATATCTTCTTTTGGCGCTTCTTCCTGATCAGCTACACCTGCTTCCATATCCTGCTGTGCAGTACTTTCCAAATCCTCAATCTCATCATTGGCCAGACTGTTCATAAGAGCATCAAGGTCGGGAATTGATACTTCTTCCCCTCCTTCTGTTCCCTGATTTAAAGCTTCTTCCGATGCTTCATCCAGTCCGGCTATTTCAGCCACTTCTCCCTCGATGGAATCAAGGTCTGCAGCCTCTCCTCCCAGAAGGTCATCCAGGCTGGCTTCCATATCATTAAGATCGAACTCATCAGAACTATCTTTTTTATCAGTAGTACCTTCAGAAGGAGCTTCTTCCGCCGGTTCTTCGTCTGCTCCGGATTCCGCAGGTTCTTCTGCTGTTACAGCATCTTCTTTTTCCGGGTTAGCCTGTTCTGCCTCATCCACCAGTGAGTCAGCCCCATCAAACGTAAAGCCGCCCAAGTCTATATCATCAGGCAAACTCTCAGAAGGAGCTACATCCTCTCCCATAAGATCTTTCATCTCGGCTTCAATTTCATCTATAGAAAGATTCTCAATATCCTCTTCATCTGAATTCAGATCGGAGGCATCAATACCCACATTATTACTGCTGATGTCACCTATTTCTTCAGCGGCAGTCTCAGCCTCACCAATGTTACTGACAACTTCAGGCTCACTCATGTCACTGACAGCTTCAGGCTCACTCATGTCACTTGAAGTGTCTGCCTCATCTAAAGCAGTATCTGCGGTGCCAAGAATGTCTGCCACCACTTCAGAAACAGGCTCATCGTCGTTTACTGATTCATCCTGTATATTATCTAAAACCTCACTAAGACTATCCCCTGAAATATTATCGTCTGCCAGGACCAGATTATTATCTGCTTCTTCATCCATAAGTCCATTCAAAATCTCTTCCGGAGATTCATTGGCATCCGAAGAGTTCTCAGGTCCCAGGGACGTGATACTTTCTTCCGGCAAAGCAATTTCAGGGGCCATTTCTAAAAGAGCGTCATCCCCCTCTTGTATATCAACTATAGATTCATTTCTATCATCATGGGAATATGTATCATTGAATTTTCCGCTTTGGATTTCAGCATCCAAACGCTCTGCGTCAGCGATGGCTTCATCAAGAGCAATTTCTTCTGGATCTCTGGTATCTTTATGGGTTGGACTGTTTCCCACAGTAAACTTAGGAATTGACGAATCGGTAGGTCTTTCTATATCGTCCAGCATTTGCCCCATTCCCGCGTCTAGAAGTTCGTTGGCATCAAGCTTCTTAAGAAGATCTCCGATCTCATCAAGATCCTCATTTCCGTTGGAATTATTTACAAGCTCGGAAATACCCCCTCCATCACTATTATCTGATGCAAGGTTTACGCTGCTTTCCCTGACTTTGGAAGACATTCTGCCAAGAGCAGAGTCAGGTTTTATTTTATTTGCTTGTGCTGAATTCAGAAGGCTATCCAGATATTCTTCATCATTCGATCTCATAGACCTTTACTCTCCTGCAAAATGTAATCGATAGAATTCATCTGTATAGATTCAGTCTTATCTGCAATCTCCGGTGTGTGATGAGCCAATCTTTCATGCACTCTGATAAAATGCGCCTTTTTATTTACAAATGTTACCTTTTCAAAGGGCCACCTTACAACAGTAGGATACTCAAGTCCGACGCCAAGCTCCAGAATCAGGAGATTTGTGTTCAAGGTATCAGTAAGAAACTTCATATACTTTTCCCAATTAGCCTTATATGCTGTTTCATTGTAGGTTACCATTCTATATTCTGAACGTTTCTGATTAAGATAAAGCTGCTTTCCATGCAAAATAGGATGGGAAAAAGAACTTTCATCGCCTAAATTTCCGTCCAGATCAACAATCAGCCTGTGAATAGAATTGACGATGTCCATAAAATCTTCTGACTGTCTTGCTTCCATAAGCGGATCATCCGGGTCAGAAGTCTGAAGGAACATATAATTTCCACAGGGATAAACACTATTTTCAGGTTCAAATCCATACATGAGAGCGTCTTGTAAAAAAAGATCACTCACAAGAAAATATTTTTTATCACCAATCAGCTTTTTTAATGATTTATATGCTTCTTCAATCATAGGATCATTGTTATAATAGGCATACTCGTATTCTACAATAGGTAAAAGCCAATGATTTTCATCTTTTTTACAATATTCTGTTAACTGGCTATATCTTTTATCTCTTGATAGTCCAGCTTTAACCCAGTTCCATTCACCGCCTATGCCGATTATAAGACAATCTGCCGATCCGATAATCTCGGAAAGCTTCTGTTCCATAAAAATTCTCCAAATATCATTATTTATTAATCTATTATACAATAAAATACTCCCTTGGTTGAAGCAGTTAAAGAAAACAAATTTTTCAAAACTGAGTCAACTAAGGGAGTTTCAAGTCAGTTAATATTAGCCGTTAGCGTTTACAAGCTCATCAATTACAGATACCAGGTTTCCTATTTCAGGTTTGGATAACTGTCTGTCAGCGCCAAGTGACTCGCCTTTTCTTCTCATTTCTTCATTTACAAGAGATGAGAAAATGATCAAAGGAATATCTTTGGTTGCATCATCACTCTTTACCAGCTTTGTAAGTCTGTGACCATCCATGATAGGCATTTCTATATCAGTGATGATACACTTAATCTTATCAAGTTCACCTCTATCCTTACATGCCTTAATATAATCATATGCAAGTTTGCCGTTTTCAAAATGTCTTACATTGTTATAACCCGCCTTCTGCAGGGAATCAACAATCAACTTATTAAGAAGCTGTGAATCCTCGGCAAGAACAATAGGAACTTCGTTTCTGGGACGAGGTCCGATATCTGCAAGAGCATCCATATTAAGACCTGTATTAGGATTGATATCAGATACAATCTTCTCGAAGTCAAGAATAATGATCAGCTGATTTTCAAATTTAATAATACCGGTTGAAATACTCTCTTCTGCCTTGGAAATAGTAGCGTTGGGTTTGATAATATCTGCCCAGGATACACGATGGATACCAACAACGGAATCTACATGGAATGCAATATCCAGCTTATTGAAATTTGTAATAATGAATAAACCGCCGGGCTTTGAAGCTCCTCGCTGCAAACAATTTCGCAGATCAATAGCAGTAATCATAGTATCACGAGGCATAAAAATACCTTCTATACTAGGATGCGCATTGGGTACCGGAGTAACCTCCTGATACACGATAATTTCCTTGATCTTAGCTACATTAATGCCATAGCAATGATCATCGATTTTAAACTCAAGAACCTCTAACTCATTAGTACCATTTTCAAGCAAGATCTTAGATTCCATTCTCTCACCTCACGCTAATTAAGTAAAAATATCATAAAACCGATTGAAAATATATTAAATATCCTTTTTTAGTATAGCATATTATAAATAAAATAAATAGAAAAAATCTTAAAAGACGGCTATTTGACTGTCTTTTAAGATTTGATTAATAAGTTTTTTATATATTTTGTTTTTCGTTTAAAATTTGTACCTTCAAAATGAATACTGATAGTCTAAATCCATTTCATTTCCCTATACATTTTATGGATAAGCCCTCGACCTATTAGTACACATCAGCTGAACACGTTACCATGCTTACACCTTGTGCCTATCTAACCTCGTACTCTCCAAGGGGTCTTACTGACTTGCGTCAGGGATATCTCATCTTGAGGGGGGCTTCACGCTTAGATGCCTTCAGCGTTTATCCCTTCCGGACGTGGCTACCCAGCCTTATGCATCTGGCGATGCAGCTGATACACCAGCGGTCCGTCCATCCCGGTCCTCTCGTACTA
>JAEEGL013161968.1_pt1 | contig 20744 bp, 19 predicted proteins | sample 9134231 | NCBI WGS metagenome assembly JAEEGL01 (sample SAMN16246548, study PRJNA631951) | gut metagenome | biome: gut microbiome; feature: rumen; material: fiber-attached | host: Bos | place: Iran: Karaj | collected 2018-10
AAGCGAGACAGCCAGATGCAAGATTGCACTCACCTGTCTCGCTTTGCCCTTGTATCAACGGTTTTTCCTATGCAGAAACGCAAAAAAGTACACAGGCTATTTATCATAACCTGTGTACCAATGTGGTGCCGGTGGTGGGACTCGAACCCACACGCCATCGCTGGCAACGGATTTTGAGTCCGCCTCGTCTACCATTCCAACACACCGGCATACGGACGGTATTCTATACCAGATCCGTGCAAAATTCAAGTGCGAATTGACGCTGAGCCGCCGCAAATCTTCACACTGCCGAGCGGGCCCGGCGGCTTCCGGCGGTTCGGGGAGCCTGCGTTTTATTCCTCCATGACGGGGATCTTCCTCTTCCATCTGCCCAGCCGGAAGAGAACGATCGTGACGATCATGCCCAGGATCCAGTTGACCAGGAGGGAGACGAACACCATCTTCTCCTGGGTGAGCACGTCGGCTCCCGCGTTTTTCGCAAAAGCGACAAGCGCGTAGGCCAGGGGCAGGCGCAGGGCGATTGCCGTGCCGAAGCCGATCCACATGGGCGTCACGGTGTCCCCCGCTCCCCGCATCACGCCCTGGAGCACCTGGGTCACGGACATGGCGACGTAGCCCGCCGCGAGGATGTACATCATCCGCATGGACAGAGTGATGAGGGCCTTCTCCGGCGTAAAGAGACGCATCAGCGTCGGCCCCGCCAGGAGCACCGCCGGCGTGAGCACCAGGGCGGTGCAGACGGACATGAGCAGGCCCTGTCGGGTCCCGTCCCGAAGGCGGTCCAGTCTTCTGGCGCCGATATTCTGCCCGGCGAAGGTGCCCATGGCCTGTCCGAAGCTGAAATTGGGCAGCATGGCATAGCCGTCCACCCGCATGACCATCACGTTGCAGGCCACGAACATCTCGTCGTTGAAGCTGTTGATGAGCCGCTGGACGATCATCATGGCGCAGGAAAAGATGGCCTGCGTCAGCCCGGAGGGAAGACCAAGCCCCAGGATCCGCCGCACGTATGACTTGTCGGGACGCAGATCGCTCTTGTGCAGAATGAATACGCCCTTGAGGGACAGGATCTTGCGCAGGCAGAGCAGCGCGGAAATGAACTGGGCGATCACCGTCGCCAGCGCGACGCCCGCGACCCCCATGTCCTCCACGAAGGCGAGGTCCAGGACGATATTCAGCGCAGCCGTGACCATGAGATACAGCAGCGCCGAGAAGGAATCCCCCAGGCCGCGCAGGATCCCGGCGAACATGTTGTAGAAAAAGCCGCCGGCGATGCCGTAAAAGAAGATGGACAGATAGGCTTTGCAGCCGTCGTACATGCTGGGCAGGGTCCCGACAGCCCGCAGAAGAGGTCCTGTGATCAGCGGACCCACCACCATGATGAAGGCGCTGGCAATGGCGGTGAGACTGATGCAGTTGCCGATGGTCCTGGAGAGGGCCTGCCCGTCCTTCGCGCCGAAGTGCTGGGCTACCAGGATCCCGGCGCCGGTGGAAATGCCCACGAAGAGCGCCAGCAGCAGATTCAGTACCGGCCCGGCGTTTCCCACGGACGCAAGGGCCGTATAGCCCCACCTGCTGTTGCCTACGACCACCGCGTCCACCGTATTGTACAGCTGCTGGGCAAAATTGCCGATCAGCAGCGGAAAGGCAAACTCCGCGATGCGCTTCCAGGGCTCCCCCTGGCTCATATCGCGCGGTGAAAACAATTCACGAAACCTGGACATTTTGTGCGTTTCCTTTCGACTTTTCGCATTGAACAAACCATAGCAGAAAGTCCGGCAAGTTTCAAGGGGAAAACGCCTTTCCGGACAGAAAAGATCCCCGGGAGCTCTCCCGGGGATCCATCGCCTCCCCTCAGCGGTCAAAAGAGGGGTTCACCGCGTAGATGTTTTTCTGATCCATTTTCTCCATGGCCAGGCGCAGGCCTTCGCCGAAGCGCTGATAGTGCACGACCTCCCGCTCCCGCAGGTACCTGATGACCCGGTTCACGTCCGGATCGTCGCTGAGGCGCAGGATGTTGTCGTAGGTCACCCGGGCCTTCTGCTCCGCGGCCAGGTCCTCGTTGAGATCGGCGATCACGTCGCCCTTGACCTGCATGGACGCTGCGCTCCAGGGAAAGCCGGAGGCGGCGGTGGGATAGACGCCAGCCGTGTGATCCACGAAATAGGTGTCCAGTCCGCTGCGCAGGATCTCCTCCGTGGTCATGCTGCGGGTGAGCTGGTGGATGATGGCGGCCACCATCTCCAGATGGCTCAGCTCCTCCGTGCCGATATCGGTGAGCAGGCCCTTCAGCTCGGGATATGGCATGGAGTAGCGTTGGTTCAGATAACGCATGGACGCGCCCAGCTCCCCGTCGGGTCCCCCGACCTGACTGATGATGACCTTGGCCAGCTTCGGATCCGGTTTATCGATCTTCACCGGAAACTGCAGCTTTTTTTCATATACGAACACGACTCAGCCCTCCCTTTTCCGCGTGAATTCCCAGGGCCAGGGCCCGTTGATCCAGACGTAGCGGTCCATGCCCAGCTGATCGCTCTGCAGCATGGGACCGCAGCTGCGCACGTAGCGTTCCCTGGCTTCCCGCTGAAGGGCGAGCATGGTCTGGTACATGGAAAAGGCCTCCCGGTCGCCCGGGTGGGTGTCCAGGTACAGCTCCAGTTCGTCGGCCACGAAATCGATGGCCATCATTTCGACCATGGGCGTTTCGTCCAGGTCATGGTTGACGACGTTCATGAAGGGCAGGTCCAGACCCGGGAAAAGGGTCCCGCGGGACAGGGCCGTCCTGGCAGCGTAATTGGGCTCGGCGTCGTCCTGCATGGGGACGTAGGCCGCCGCAAGCGGCGCCGGGTCCGGCAGGCTGCCGAAGCGATAGCGTTCCTCGTCAGGAATTCTGGATGCCAATATGATTCCCCCTGTGTTTGAAATGAGGTCTCCCTCGGGGTATCCTATGTTTCCACCGGAATTCCTGTTCCGGGAGGGATAGAAGATCACCCGGCGCTCAATCGCGCCGGGTGATCTCCACGATCTGTCCCTGATGGATCCGGATCTGTTCCTGCGCCTGGGCGGCCACGTCCATGTCGTGGGTCACCAGGATCAGGGTCTGCTGCAGTTCGGCCACCGTCTCCCTCAACAGCCGCAGCGTCTGCTGACTGGTGTTCGGGTCCAGGTTTCCGGTGGGCTCGTCCGCCAGAACGATGGCCGGCTTTGCGCACAGCGCCCTGGCGATGGCGACGCGCTGCTGTTCGCCGCCGGAGAGCTGGGACGGATACTTGTTCAGCAGTCCGCCGATCTCCAGAAGCTGCAGGATCCGCTGCAGATAGTCCTCGTCCGCGTCCCTGCCGTCCAGGTGCAGCGGCATCAGGATGTTCTCCAGCGCCGTATGCTCCTGCAGCAGGTTGTAGGACTGGAAAACAAAGCCAATCTGCCTGCGTCGAAAGCGGGCAAGCTCTTTGCGGCTACGGCTGAACACGTCCTCCCCGGCGCAGAGGATCTTTCCGCGGGTGGGCACGTCCAGCGCGCCCAGCAGATGCAGGAGCGTGGACTTGCCGCAGCCGCTTTTGCCCACCACGGCGTAGTACCTGCCCTTCTCAAAGCTGAGCTCGACGCCGCGCAGCGCGTCCACCGCCTGGGGCGTACCGGGATTATAGGTCTTCCAAAGGTCGACGGTCTGCAGGATCGTTTCCATTGTCATCAACTCCTGATATTCTGGATGGGCTGCTGCCGGCTGACGCGCAGTACCGGCAGGCTCTGCAGAAACGTGTAGATCACCACGAACGCTGCGCAGAGAAGACCGTGCAGCGGCCAGGGATACTGATCCAGATTTTCCAACAGCGTCTGGGTAAAGCTCCCGCTCACCGCGGCGACCAGGACCTGCAGCAGCGCGAGGATCAGATTCGACGCGGCGCAGGCGGCGAGGGCAAGCCCCAGGGAGCGGCGCAGCTCTCCGAAGAAGAACTGTCCCTCCGACACGCCCAGGGCCTGGAGCGTCCCGTAGCGGTAGCGGTCCTGTTCCACGGCCATGCCGGCGGCGGAGTACAGCAGCGTGGAGACCACGAGGCACATCTCGAGCCCCAGCAGCAGGAACAGCATCCACCTGCGCTGGGCGTTGGTCTCTTCCCGCTCCTTCTGCAGCCGATAGTTGACGAAATCCAGGCCGAATTCCTCCGACAGATCCGAGGCGGCGGTATCCTGTGAGATGGGATCGGTCCCAGGATCGTTCATCGCGAGGAAACGGGTCAGGCCGTAGCAATCCGGATAAAAGATCTTCGCCATGAAGCGGTGGCTCCGCGCCTGCGCCCCCGTCATACGGGTGTTGGCAGAGGGATACAGGGTGCGAACCAGGGCGTCTCCGGAGACGACCACATGGCTGGCGCAATTTTGTGAGAGGGGCCAGAAAGGCTCGTCCAGGACGCTGACCACCGCCTGGACGGAAAGCTCCCGGTCGACGCGCTTTTCCGTCACCCGCTCGCCTGCCATGGACTGGCTGAAGGCGGAAAGAGTGATCCTGTCTCCGGCCCGAATGGACGGGTCCTCTTTTCCGACAGAGGCGAAAATGCGGTCATAACTCAGTTCCAGCAGGTATCCGGCCTTTTCATCCTCCCGCAGGAGGTCCAGAGAATCCTCATCCGCCTGACGGAGCCGTACGCCGTCTCCGTCCTCGGCATAGCGAGGCACGAGCAGGATGCAGCTCTCACCGGATTCCAGCGAGCCGCGGTCCACGACGCCCTCCGGGACGGAAGAAAGGATGAGGTCCCACAGGGGACTGTCGGCCTGCAGACCGACCACCCTTACGGAGAACCCGGTCTCCCCCTCCCCCAGATTTCGGAACATGGACGCGGCCCGGGGCTCGTCACGGAGGGTCCGGAGGATGGGACTCGACTGCACGAACGCGCCGCAGTTGAGCCAGACGTTCGGCGCTTCCCGCACGACGGTCAGCTCGGCGCCGCCGCACAGAGGCTGCGCCGTTTCCAGCACCGTGTCAAGATACCGGGAGCTCATCCCGTAGGGCGCGGTCAGCTCGTAATCCGGCATCCCGGTCCCGGTCACGGTACGGCGATAGCCGCCGTAGGCGCTGTGGCACAGAAAGACCGTCAGCAGGGCGATCAGAGACAGCAGGCAGGCAAGCAAAAACTGCAGAGAGGTCCTGCCCCGGTTCGCCTTCATCTGACGCAGGAGAAGACGCCGATAGCTCTGGCGGCGCAGCTTTTTCGGCGGGCGCAGGCGAAGGATCCGCCTGCTCAGCTGTTCACGGCCCGTGAGTGGCGCGTGCAGGACCAGCAGCATGGGGATAAAGGCGCTGATCATCACCGCGGCCAGACAGCAAAGGATCCCCAGAAGCAAATAATTCCGGCGGACCGTAAAGCAGCTGCCCATGAGGGACGTGATCCATCTGGCCAGAAGGTACCCGAGACCGGTGCCCAGCACGCAGGACGCCGCCAGGAGGATAAGGATCTCCAGACACAGCATCCCCAGGATCTGTCCGTCCGAGGCGCCGATGGACATCAGGGTCGTCAGACGCATCCTGCGCCGGCGCAGCTGTACCCAGAAGACCTGGAACGCGGAGACGGCGGCGACGCCGATCAGAACGCCGCTGCACAGCAGCTGCACAGAGCCCTCCGCGCCGTTGGAGGGCGGATAGGAATACTGATTGAGCCGCAGCGCGAAGCGGCTGCCGCCCTCCAGATCCGCCAGCGTCAGCTCGCCCGGCTGGATGGGCAGGAGGATGTCCTCGAATTCCTTCCAGCGGGACCGCGCGGTGGGATCCCCGCTGAGGGATCTCCAGTTTCCATATTCATCCTGGAGGTAATAATCCGAGCCGACGCTCATCAGCTGCAGCGTCTTTTCCTCCCCTGTGACAGGATCCAGACCAATCAGGAATCCGTCCTGCCGCTCCCCGCGGCCTTCCAGAAAGCCTTCCAGACGGAAATGCGGCTCCTGGAGGCGGGAAAAGGTGGGAAGGATCCGCTCCCCAAGCTCCTCCGCGCTCACAGCGGCATCCCGCAGAAGAAGGATATTCGTCGGTGTAAAGCTGGGCGCGCCCTCATAGTAGTCCTGCTCCGCGCGGCGCAGGGCCGAAAGCTGCGCGTCCGCTGCCTGGGGCGCGACGAACGCGTCCGGCATGGAATAGCCCCGGGCGTCCCAGTGGTCGGCATAGGGGGCGATATAGCCCACCACGGTATAGGTCTTGTACAGAACGGTCTGCCCGGTCTGGGAATGCTCGATGCACCTTCCCCGGTTTTCTTCCGTGAAGCCCCAGCCGTTCAGATAGGTCTGATAGCTCTTGTTTTTGACGTTGATCAAGAATCCGCCGTAGGCGTACAGACCCCCGGGATAAGAGGTGATATTGCTGGTAAAAAAGGGCGAATTATAGGTGCTTCCGTACAAATACATCGCCCAGGCATACATCAGATCCTCTTTTTTCTCTGTGAGCATCCGGTCCAGATCGTAATCCGGGGGAAAACGCAGGGTGGCCCAGCCGTACCCGTCGTTTGAAAAAGACAGGAGCCTGTTCTCCTCGTCATAATAATCCCAGATCTCGCGATCGAAGACTTCCTCGCCGCAAAGCTCTTGTCCGTCGATCTCCGCTTTGATCTGGGGTATGGATTCCAGCACGGCGTCACGCAGCTCCTCGCCCCAGGCCGCACCGCCGCCGCGCATGTAGTCATAGAGATAGACCAGCTCCAGCTCCTCGCCGAGATCCGGTTCCCGGTCCATGCGTCCGCGCACGAGAAGGATCTCGTTCTCCGTTTGGGGCAGGCGGCCCTCCTCCAGCTGAAAGCTGCCCAGAGAATACACCGTCTCATCGATGGATCCGATCAATTGATGATCCTTCGTGCTGCCGAGCACGCGGATCTGTCCGCATTCCGACAGCGCGGAGAACTCCTCTGCGGCTTCATCCGAGGCGCCGTAGTACATCATCTGCCAATTGCCGTGGAGCGCCTGGCGCTGCTGCTGGGCGGACTCCGAAAAAGAGGCCAGGAGGATCGAGGAGAGCGTCAGAAACAGAAAAGCCAGGAGCAGGATGCCTCCAAGGACAGCCGTATCCCGCTTTCTGCCGCGCAGGCCTTCCAGAACGAGACGCAGGATCCGCATATGCTCCCTCCTTTCTTTCCGATCAAAAAAACAGACGGATCTTCAAATCTCCCGGACAAAGAGCGGTTCATTCGTCCCGAAGATCGTGGGATAAAGCCCGAGCGGATGAAAACCGTATTTCTCATACAGTCCCGTTTCCCCGCTCATGAGATAGATCCGGCGAAAGCCCAGCCCCCGGGCATAAGCCGCCGCCGCTTCGATCATGGTCTGCGAGTACCGATTCCCACGAAAGCTCTCCTCCACGTATACAAAACCGACAAAGGGCGTAAACGGATAAGAGGGCTCGATCTCATCCTTCGCCGTGAGATCGCAGAAGCCCGCGATCCTGCCGTCGACAAGCAGACAGAAGACGCGCTCCCAGTCGGCAAAGCGGTCTGCGCGCATCTCTTCTGCAAGATAGGGGCCGGCGCGCCAGGGGCAGGCACGCGCATATTCGATCAGCTCCATCCAAAGCGGATGGGACCGGGTCAAGGCAGGCGTCTCGATCATTGCGGCGCTCCTTTCAGGGACTATACACAGATTATCACAGCCACCAACTTTTTTCAAAAGAAAAATAACATGGGCGCAGAACGAAACAGACCCATCCTTCGATGGGCCTGTTTCCGATCCTTACGACTTTGCTTCGTTTACCAGTTCAAGAAGATCCTCATAGCTCAGAGCGCCGGACTGATTGTATGCCACCAGGCCGTCGGGATCAACGATGACGGTCTGCGGCAGCACGGTCGAAGCATTGAGGAGCGAACCCAGACTGCCGTCTCCGTCCACGGCGAAGGGGATCTCGTAGGAATATGCGCTCAGCCATTCCTGCACGTCCGTGGTCACCGGCTGAACGTGCAGTGCCAGAACTGCGACTTCCTCCGGATTTTCTCGCTGCAGGCGGTCAAAGGAGGGCAGCTCCCTGACGCAGGGGGTGCACCAGGTAGCCCAGAGGTTGATCACGACCACCTTTCCCCGATATTCGGACAGGCGGAACTCGCCGCCGTCTGCACAGTCGACGCGAAAGTCGCTCAGGCGATCCCCAACATCTGCGCCTTCCGGCGCCGGCGTCCCGTCAGGCAGATTGACAAAAACGAGCACCGCGGCCAGAAGGACGAGCGCGGCCGTCCAGAGCAGCCGGACCGTAAGCTTTTTCATTCGCGCCCTCCTTCCGTCCCCAGGTCCGGACCGCGCAAAACGATCTTTCCCGCGCGGAAGGAGATCGCCCGGACGGGGCAGACCTGGATGCAGTTCCCGCAATGGACGCACTCCCTGTCCCCCACGGAACGGATATCCATGGGGCAGATCCGCACGCAGGCGCCGCAGTCGGTGCAGCGCGCGCCGTCCACCTTCACCCCCAGGAGCGCGAGCCTGGACAGCAGACCGTAAAGAGCGCCCAGGGGGCAGAGGAATCTGCAGAAGGCCCGAAAGATGAACACGCAGGCGACCAGGACCAGGATCAGCACCGTGAATTTCCACCAGAACAGACCGCCCGTCATGGCGCGCAGGGCACCGTTGGCGGGATGGATCAGCAGCAAGAACGCGCCCTCCAGGGTGCCGGCAGGACAGATGAATTTGCAGAAGGCCGGCAGCGGCAGCCGCCGCAGGGCGAACCAGGCCGGGATCGCAAACACGAAGATCGCCAGAACGAGATATTTGAGACCGCTGAGCTTTCTCGTCAGCGGGCTCTTTTTCAGCTTTTTCGTCGGGATCTTGTGCAGCAGCTCCTGCAGCAGCCCGAAGGGGCACAGGAAGCCGCAGATCACCCGTCCCAGCAGCAGGCCGAACAGGAGCAGCACTCCGACCACATAGAAGGCCGGCCGGTCTGCGGAGGCGGCGATGGCGTTCTGCAGAGATCCCAGCGGGCATGCGGCCACGGCCCCGGGACAGGAATAGCAATTCAGTCCCGGGACGCACACGCTTTTCAGCGGTCCGGTATAGATCTGCCCCTCGGCGAAGCCCTTGAGGTGGGCGTTGTAGAGCAGCGCCGAATAGAGCTGGATCAGCCGCCGCGCCGACGGTCTTTTCCGTGCTTTATCCAAGGCCGATGCACTCCGAACAGATCTTCACGGCCTTGGCCAGCACGTCCTGCGCTCCCCCGTTCACCACGCCCAGGATGAGCAGCAGCACAGCCGTGCAGAACAGCGCCGCCCACAGCGAAGTCTTCCGCGTCATCGTCCGACCCCCACGAAGGAAAGCCAGAGGGTCTGACCATAGGGCTCGGTGTAAAACTCCGAATCTCCGTATAGCTGCAAGCCCTCGGGAACGCTGATGACCTGAACGTGATATCTCATGGGAGGTCCGGTAAAGACCGCCATTCCGAACTCGTCCGTCGTCACGGCGGTGCAGGTCAGGTCCGTGCAGAAGTTGATAACGACGCCGGGGACATCGTCGTAATTGCTGTCATAGGTATAGATCGTGTAGGTGCAGACGCCGGGATCGTAGTCGCTCCCCGTATAGGCGTCAAAGATCTCATAAAACTCCTCGGCGGAAAACTTCGCTCCCACCTCGACCAGGGCGACCTTCCCGGTACGGTCCACCAGGACGGACGTGGGGATGCCCTCCGTAACGAAGCGGCCGAGCCCCGTACCGTTCTCACGGCCCATGGGGAAGGTGAGATCCCTTTCCTCCGCATACTGTCTCAGCACGTCCAGGCTGTCCGACTCTTCAATGGAAAGCGCGACCACCGCGACCGTATCGGAACGCTGGGACCATGCCTCCTGCAGGTAGGGAAACTCCATCTCGCAGGGGGGACACCAGGTGGCGAAGAGATTGATGAGGACGAGCTCGTGGTCCTGCATCGCGTCAGACAGACTGAAGGTCGATCCGTCGATGGTCTCCACGGTGAAATCCTCCAGATATTCGGCCTCGGGGAAAACCATAGGCTGATCCTGGATCGGCTCATCGATCTCAGCAGCCGGCTCCTCGGCAGGGGCAGGCATATCAGATCCCAGCCAGGGCGTTTCACTTCCGGCAGCGGGGTGATCCGTCACAAAAGGAAAATAGGAAGACAGGGACTGTGAGCAGCCCGTCAACATAGAAAACATAAGCAAAAGGATAAGGATTAAGGTCATTTTTTTCATTGCAATACCTCCGATTTGAATAAAACATGTAACAAATCTATTCTCTCGTTATCATAACAGATTGTCCGAATCATTGCAATGCCTGTAAAAAAGCAAAAAACGTCAAAAGACAAGGGCTTGCTCCGCTTACTTCTATTTTCATTTCAAAAAAATAACTTACTGTCCTCGACAGTTTTTTCTTTGATAGCGGAAGGCCGCCTCGCCTGCGGGCGGGCCGCCTCGCGGCATTGACTTGCCACATGCATGTCATTCACTTCCGCACGATTCGAATACACGCTTCAAAAAAACCATACCAAGCAAAAGACCCATCCGCAAGGACGGGTCTTTTGCTTGGCAAGCAGGTATGAAAAATATGGATTCGAGTTTTGGACAGATGGATTCGAACACTCGGAGAGACTGCTGCTTTATGAAAGCGGCTTTTCAATAAATGCTATAATATCTTTTATCACATCATGGTCTGTCAGCAAATCTCCTTCGATACTGACCTTTCCATATCTTTTCGCGGACAAAAAGAGAATATCAGTTTTCATGTATGATTGGTAAGATAATACCTTTCATCGCCAATCAAATTTTATCGGTAAACGCCCGATTTCGCAATAATTATTCATTATTCATTTAGAAAAACCTGTCGGGAGAAACTGAAGAATGAAGACTTAAAACTTAAAATGTAGAATACAAAGCGAAAATCCTGCCGACTGTCGTCGACAGGATTTTTGCTTTGGTGGGGGAAGGTGGATTCGAACCACCGAAGGCATTGCCAGCAGATTTACAGTCTGTCCCCTTTGGCCACTCGGGAATTCCCCCATATTTTTGCTCGCGGTGGAGGTGGTGGACGGACTCGAACCCCCGACCTGCTGATTACAAATCAGCTGCTCTACCGACTGAGCTACACCAGCATCTTCCAACCCGCCAGCCCTTGGCACGCCTCAAGCTCTTCAATTCGCTAAAGGCAGCTCAAACTGATTTTCAAAAGCTGACTAACTGATTGTGATTGCTGATTGCTCTTGAACTCAGCTTCCATAGGTTAGCACAGTTGAGCTTTCTTGTCAAGCTTTTTTTTCGTGGCTTTTTGCGGGCTTAGCCCTTCTCACAGAATGAGATTGACGCAGCCAAGCAGAGACACCAAGAGGCAGCAAGAAAGGCTCTAGAAAGCTTCTACAGCCCTTCTAGAACGAATAGCGGGAGAATGATTAGAAGACCTTGAATAAATCGCCTAGAGCCTTTTTAAGAGCCTCTTGGAGCTTCTAAGAAACAATCTACTCTAGCTCCTTCTCTTCTGCTTCCTATCGCTTTCTATCCTCCAACTGAGAGATAAACTTATCTCTCTGCTCTTGGATTGCCTACCACGCAGGCTTGTCTACGGATTGATAGTAGACCCAATCCGGCATTTTGCCACTATTGTGTAGTTGCTCTATTTGTTCCCTTGTATACGCCATTAGTTGACCTCCCCAATTATAGTAGTTCTAATACTCTGTTATACTCTTTACAATACAAGCCATTTATAACTTGCTTGTATCTTTTCTTTGGCTTACTTCCATACTTTTCTAGTATTTCTCTTTCAGCCCTATCAAATCCTTTATCTTCTCTTACTGTATTCCAATAGGTCTAATAAAGGCTATTGTATTCTTCTCTTGTTATGTATGTATTGTGCTACTTCTTTTTATCATAAACATAGTAAATAAAATCTAAAGGCTTCCTTGTAATCCATCCTAGCTATTCAATCTTTTTCTAATACTTAGCTAGTGTTTTCTCGCAAATACAAATACCCTAGCTTTCTAGCTATTCCCTCATTTCATTAAGCTGTAAGTTAATAAACCCTTCATTAGTTAACGCATTATTTAAGAAAGCTCTTAGCTTCTTTTCATCTACATTACATTCAAAGCCAAGCTATTCAACACAATAGACCTTCAATGCTTGCTGCTTGGTTTGTCCTAGGATTTCTAAGACTAGCTGCTTGCCTCTCCCTTCTGTCTTGTAAGCGTAGCCTTGCCTATCTAATTTAGCCTTGATTGCGTCTAATCTATCGGTATTGAAGTATTCACAAAGCTCTTGTCTGCTGTATTTTCTTTGTTCTAACATAGCCTTGCCGAGTTCTTCCACAAACTATTTCTTTTCTCTTTAGAAGTATAGGAGAAAGTAATAGTTTGTGTTATTCTTCATCTTGGTCTAGCCTGATTGTATCTAAGCTTTCCCATTTATTAAGATACTTGTGTATTTTATTATGTTCCTTTACCGTTAAAGGCAGGAGATTAGATAGCTAGTTATTTGACCTATTACGGTCTAGATGGTGTATTATTTCCTTATCCTCTTTGTCATACAAGAGAAAAGCATTTGCTACTAGCTGATGTAAGTAGTAGCTCTTTCCTCCTATCACTATCTAAAGATAGCCCTTTCCGTTATCATTTCCTACAAGCTCAATAGCCTTAGAGCCGCACAAGCTTATAGCCTTTCCGCTTGTTGTTATAAAGTATCTTCCATCCGCTTTGTCTACCATTATTTCCTTGATTAGCTTTTCTTCTGGATGGTCTAACGCATAATTTATAAGCTCTTCTAAATAGTCTTTCTACATAATCTTACTTACTCCTTTAGTGTATCTATAATTTCCTCTAGCCTCTTTCTTTTGTAATAGCCTAGCTCATACTATCCATTAAGCCAACTATAGAAGCTAGATTGCTTTATCTCTAAGTATTCAGCTACTTCTTTATAGCTTACTCCCTGATAAGCTTTAAGCTCTTTAACAGATTTTCTTAAATAGTCCATCTTCTAACATTCCTCCTTATTTTCTTTCTACGAAAAACTACAGCTACAGTAATCTACAGTGCCTTGGTAAATAAAAAAGCCCCCAGAGGGGGCTAATACAAGACTATCTTAGAAAGCTTTAGCTTTTCTCTTCTATAGGTATTGAAGATTATTTCAATAGAATTATACAGTATTGCCCTTGTGCTTAGTAAAGGGGGGCGGGCTAATTATAGGATAAATCTAATTTTGTTCTCCTTCTTTGTCTAGCGTGGCTCTTCTCACTACCAAGCGGATATTTATTTCAAGCTACGGTTTTCTTTAGCTACTCTTATTTTATCAAAAAAAATTGTGATTATCAACTCAAGGCGTGCCGAAGTAATGGCTTGCCGTTCTACATCACCACGGCAGAGCGGGACGCATCACCACGACACAAGCCCCGTATTATTCAATACGGACGGGATGGACGCCAGCTTCTTCTTTGTTTTCCTCTTGGCTCTCTTCCTTGCTCTTGGTGGTCTGCTGCCTTTCTTGTTCTTCCATAAAAAGAAAGAAGCCAATAGTATCTAAATCAATCACGCTGCCGCCTCCTTTCTTCTTCCTCTTTCTCTCTTCTATTTGCTTCTTCAATTAGGGCGGTGAAGCTCTCGTCTCTCAGGCTGTCATACTCTTTTTGCTTCTCCCACTTCTTTGCCTTGCGTATCTTGACGCAGCCATTTATACACTTCCTTCCCTTTAGAAAGCCGTATCTACATACTTCAACGAAAGCACAATCACGACAAGACAAAGGGATGAAGCACCAATAACAATCTTCTATAAAGTCAAAGAGTGGCTTAATGTATGCTCCCATTTTGTAATACCTCCTTGCTTAGAGGGGCTAATTAAAGCCCCTCTTTAAGTTCTTTCTTGTATTTGTAGTAAGTGTTTCTTGCTACTCCTACAAGCTTCATAACTTCCGTATCATCAAGAGTTCCATTAAACTCCTTGGAGTATTTAAGGATTGCTTCTTTTGTCTTAGCTCCTGTCTTAGTATTTAGCTTTCTCCCCTTTTCAGTTCCTACACGCTTTCCGTTAAGCTTAGCTGTAATAAGTCCTTCCTTAGTTCTCTGGTGAAGGTCAGCAACCTCTTTTTCTGCTTGCTGAAAAGCTATAATAATCTGCTCTTTAGCTAGCTCCATTAAGAATTTGTTGACCCCTTCTAAGATGTAGTCAATGTTAGTTCCCGTCATAGGGATAGCTGCTTCAATAGCTTTTCTGTAAGTGCTGCTGTTAATGTGTGGCTCTTTCAAGAAAACAAGCTCAACGCCTCTATTGAAAAGCTCTTCGTAAGCTTTGAAGCCCTCTTCCGCATTGCGGCTCATTCTGCTAACGCTATCAAAAATAATAACCGAGCCTTTAGAAGCTTTATTATAAAGCTTATTCCATTCTTTTCTATCCGTTGTTGTTCCCGTGTAAGCTTCTTGAATAATAGTAGCTTCTGGATAAGCCTTTTTGATGTTCCTGATTTGTCTTTCAATGTTCTGCTTAGCTTTGCTTATTCTAGCATACCCATACATACACATTTCTTTTCTCTCCTTTTCGTATCAATGCTAACCAACGCTTCCTTTGATACTTTGATTATAAGGGATAGAGCTTGGTTTGTCAAGGACTTTTAAGACTTTTTTGATAAAGGTTAGCTTTGATACTGCTAGCTTTGACAAAGCACTTGACAAATCCTTATCTTTCCTTTATAGTGTAGTCAATCCCTTAGTTCTTAAAGAGACAATAAAGAAAAGGAGAATAATACAATGGCTGAGAAAACTATTGCTAAGACCCACAAGACCAAGAAGGGCGAAGAGAAGACCATCCTTTACCGCGTAGACGCTGACTTTGTTCCTACTAGCGTCAATGAGATTTGCGAAGAGTTCATCCAGAATTATTGTGAAGCCAAGGGTCAGGTTGAATGGCTTATCGCTCAGTATGAAACCGAAGAAGAAGCTATTGCCAAGAAGGACAGCAAACGGCGTAAGGCTGGAGAGAAATACAAGCAGCCCAAGTCCTTTGTCTCTATCCGTGCTGACTTTGTTAGCAGCTTCTTCCCCAGCATCTTGAAAGGTGAAAATACCACCAATAATAGAGAAGCTTGGCTTGCTAAGCACAAAAAAGCTTCCAAGAAGTAAGAAAAAGAAGAGTAGCCTTTGCTACTCTTCTTTTTTATTTATCGCTAGAAGTTATTGTCCTTCTTCTGCTGCCCTTCTGCTTAATGTTATCAAGCATACTATAGCTATCATAATCTTCTTTTAGGTCATCAATAACAAGTTTAACATACCGCTTTGTAATGGCTATACTTGAATGACCTAGTATTTCTTGAAGCTTGAATACATCTTTGTTTCTCTTGTAGAAGTTCTTAGCAAAAGTATGTCTTAAAGCGTGTAAAGACCTATAATAAGAAAGCTTCTTCTTCTCTTCTTCGTCTAAAGACCTATCAGGCACATTCCTTTTTTCGCAGTATCTTGTATGTGCTAGCCGCATAGCATTATAGGTCAGCTTCTCGCCGCCTTGATTACAGAAGAGATAGTCAGTAGCCTTTGCCCCGTTTCGGTAAAGCCTCATATACTCTTTAATCGTTGCTCTATTCTGCGAAGAGAAAGGGATTGATAGTGCTTTCTTGCTCTTGGTCTGCTTTAGTGTAATCTCCTTTGCTGCGAAGTCAATGTCTCCTATTCTTATCTCGCTGACTGTTCTAGCTCTATTTCCAGTAGCCAAAATCCAAGCGATTATAGCATAGCTTCTCCATTCCACAAAGTCAGCGTCTCCCTTGTGTTGTGGCTTTTCTAGAAGCTTTACTATTTCTTCGGCAGGGATTGTCTTAGGTTGAAGCTCTTGTATCTTTCTTTCCTTAATCTTGAAAGGAGTTATGTATTCTCTTGTATCATCCATACACCAATACAAGAAAGTCCTAATGTCTCTAAGATAATGGTTTACACTAGCTTCGCTTGAAACTTCCCCAGCTTTTTCATTCACAAAATCATAGACCATTTCTTTGTCTACTTCTTTTGCTAAGAATGTTTCATCTAATTCGTGGTATTCCTTGAAATACCTATAAGTTTGCTTGTAGTTCTTAATAGTTTTCTCTGCTTTGTTTTGATAGACCTTTTCAGCTATGAACTCGTCAAAAGCATCGTCAAGCGTTATTGAAGCATCTAGTCTGCTTGACTTAATAACCCTTCTAACAATCTTCCTTGCGGGCTTGTCTTGGCTTGAATTGCTAGTGTTGCTTGGCATAGCTACCCCTCCACAAAATAATCAGTAGTGTAAATCAGTTATAACACTTTTGACTAGCTGATTGTTCTACTGTTAACTATACAATCAGCTAGTCAATCTGTCAAGCCAGAAAATGGTAAAAGCCCGCAGGCTGCGACGCCTCGGGCTTTTCGTGCGTTATCTTGTTGAATTGCTTGTATAACTGATTACAAATCAGCTGCTCTACCGACTGAGCTACACCAGCATTTTTACCGGCTCGATGATAATAGCAAATCGAAAGTCTTTTGTCAACATGTTTTTTCAAAATTTCGCCTCAATTTCATGCTTGAACGCGGAAGGGCCGGACATGGGAATTGCATATTTTGTCGAACTGTGTTATGATGCCAGACAAAGACACAAGATATAGGAGTTCCTTATGAAAACTGCCGTTAGAACGAACACCGTTCTGCTGATGATACTGATCCTGGCCGTCGGGATCGCGCTCGGCATGCTCATCGCCCGTCCCATCTTCCGCGGCGGCGAGACGCAGCAGGAGGAGGAGAACGACCCCCATGCCGGCCAGGTCCAGGTTTACGATCAGGACGGGTGGACCTGGATCACGCCGCTGGAGGGCGTGCCTGTCAACCAGTTCGAAAAACAGGAATTCACCCTGGAGAACGGTACCCCCGTCTATAACGGAGACGCATATACGACCCTGCGGGGCGTGGACGTGTCCGAGCATCAGTACGATATCGACTGGGCCAAGGTCGCAGATTCCGGCGTCGATTTCGCCTGCATCCGCATCGGAAGACGGGGCTATACGGAGGGCAGGCTCTTTCATGATCCCTGGTTCGAAAAGAACTATCGTGAGGCAAAGGAAAACGGCTTGCTCGTCGGCGTATACTTCTACTCCCAGGCGATCACCGCTCAGGAGGCCGTGGAAGAGGCCGAGTTCGTTCTTGAGACGCTGGACGGACGGGCGCTGGATCTGCCCGTCACCTTCGACTGGGAAAAGATCACCAATGAGGACGCTGCCGTTGCCAGGACCCGCGACCTCGACGTGGAGACGCGTACCGACTGTGCCGTGGCCTTCTGTGAGCGCATCAGGAAGGACGGATATCGCGTGTCCGTCTATTTCAACCGCTGGCTCGGCTATCACGGCTACGATCTCTCCCGGCTGACAGACTATCCCTTCTGGTTCGCGCTGCCCATCAACCCGCCGGAGCTGTTCTGGCCCAGCTTTTACTACAAGGTCAACATGTGGCAGTACAGCTTCAGCGACACCGTCCCCGGGATCGAGGGGGAGACGGATATGAACATGGTCTTCGTTCCGGTCCAGCAGACCCAGACGGACGCGGAAGAGGACGGTTCGACGCCGTAAAAAACGATCGTACGAAAAGGCCGTCGGAATTCATCTTCCGGCGGCCTTTTCCGTTTTCAAAGCTCTTATTCTTCCTTCTCAAAAATGGAAGCCACGTCTTCCAGAAGATCGCGGATGGGCAGATGCTGCGGGCACACGCTCTCGCATTGTCCGCAGCGGACGCACTCGGAGGCCTTTCCGCTGCCGCTTTCGATGAGCGCCTGATACTTTGCCTCCTGACCCCAGTTGTGATAGGCCTTTTTCAGGTTCGTCACGTTGAAAAGGTCCGGGATGCGGATCTGCATGGGGCAGCCGTCCACACAGTAGCGGCAGCCGGTGCAGGGGATCATGTTCTGCGCAAGAAAGATCTCCCTCACCTTCTCGATCGCAGCGTGTGCGCGTTCATCCAAAGGACGGAAATCCTTCATGAAGGCGGTATTGTCCAAAAGCTGCTCCAGGGTGCTCATGCCCGAAAGGACCACGCAGACCTGGGGGAAGCCTGCGGCAAAGCGGATGGCATAGCTTGCGTTGCTGCCCTCCCCCAGCTCGTCCAGGACGGCCTGGGCCTTTTCAGGCAGCTCCACGAGAGTGCCGCCCTTCACGGGCTCCATGATCAGAACGGGCTTGCCGTGCCGGGCAAGGACTTCGTAGACGGCGCGGCTCTGCACCGCGGGGTTTTCATAGTCCAGATAATTGAACTGGATCTGCACGATCTCGATCTGGGGATAGTCGGTGAGGATCTGCTCCAGCATTTCGGGAGTGTCGTGGAAGGAGATGCCCACGTGGCGGACCTTCCCCTCCTCCTTCAGCGCAAAAGCGGTCTCATATGCGCGGCATTCTTTGAAATGGCCGTAATTCCGGCTGCCCTGGGCGTGCATCAGGAAGAAGTCGAAATAGTCCACGCCGCAGGCGTCCAGCTGCTGTTGGAACAGGGGGCGGATGTCCTCTTCCTTCTCGAAATAGTTCCCGGTCAGCTTGTTGGTCAGGATGTAACTGCTTCTGGGATGCCTGCTCGTCAGGCAGGAGCGCAGGGCAGTCTCGCTCCGCCCGCCAAGGTATCCGTGGGCCGTGTCGAAATAGTTGAAGCCCGCGTCCAGGAACGCGTCCACCATGTGCGTAAATTGCTCCAGATCCACCTCTTCTCCGATCAAGGGAAGACGCATGCACCCGAAGCCGAAGTTGCCGTGGATCTCAGGGAAAAAGCGATTGTTGACCATATTATCCTCTCCTTGCTCTGCTTTTGATCTTTCTGTCGATGCTCTCCAAACGATTCAAGGCCTCCTGCAGCGTCTCGTCCTTTTTGGCAAAGTGCAGACGGATCAGATGCTCCACCGGCTCCCGGAAAAAGCTGGAGCCCGGCACGGCGCCGACGCCGACGTCTCTCGCAAGCACTTCACAGAATTCCATATCGGACGCGAATCCATATTTGGAGATGTCCAGCAGCACGTAGTACGCGCCTTGGGGTACGTTGTGTACGATGCCGATCTCATCCAGACCGCGCAGGAGCAGGTCCCGCTTGTGGGTGTACAGATCCAATAAGCCGTCGTAGTAGCTCTGGTCAAAGTACAGGCCCGGAACCACCGCCTCCTGCAGAGGAGCCGCCGCTCCCACGGTAAGAAAATCGTGGACTTTTTTCGCCCGATCCGCGATGGGCTCCGGCGCGATGATATAGCCCAGCCGCCAACCGGTGATGGAATACGTCTTGGAAAAGGACGAGCAGGAAATGGTACGCTCCCGCATCCCGGGCAGAGAGGCAAAATAGGTATGCCGGAACGGCCGGTAAACGATGTGCTCGTAGACCTCATCGGTGATGACGTAAGCGTCGTACTTCTCCGCCAGATGCGCAATAAACTCAAGCTCTTCTTTGGAAAACACCTTTCCGCTGGGATTGGACGGATTGCAGAGGATCAGAGCCTTGGGATCCTGACGAAAAGCCGCTTCCAGCTCGTCCGGGTCAAAATCAAAGGCCGGCGGACGCAGCGGCACGTAGATCGGCTCCGCGCCGGACAGAATCACGTCGGCGCTGTAGTTCTCGTAAAACGGCGAAAAGATGATCAGCTTGTCCCCGGGATCCGTGACCGTCATGACCGCAGCCATCATGGCCTCCGTGCTGCCGCAGGTAATGACGATCTCTTTGTCAGGGTCGATCTCCATTCCCATGAAGCGCCTCTGCTTGTCTGCCAGCGCTTCTCTCAGGTTCTGCGCGCCCCAGGTGATGGAGTACTGGTGGAAGTTTTCCCGGGGCATTTCTCCCAGCCGATCCAGGATCTCGCGAGGCGGGTCAAAATCCGGGAAGCCCTGGGACAGATTGACGGCGCCGTACTGATTGGAGATCCTCGTCATGCGTCGAATGACGGAATCCGAAAAACCTTCCGTACGGACTGATAACTGCTTCATAGAAATCCCCTCTTTCTTATCGTTGTAAAGTATAGAGGAAATCGGCTCCCCCTGTCAAGCGGTTTTCATTACGATGCTGTCAGGCGCTGTTTTTGTCCCGCAGCCGCGGATCCGTCAAAAATGATCTTGATTTGTTATTGTAATATCGCTGCAAATCTATTATAATGCAAAAGTATTTTATGACTTGGAGAGGATTTCCATGGAAGACAACGCGAGAAATTTCATTGAGTCCTTCGTTATGGAGGATCTGGCCGAGGGCGGCTCCTGCTACGGGATGCAGGTGCACACCCGTTTCCCGCCCGAGCCCAACGGCTATCTGCACATCGGCCACTGCAAGGCTCTGACCATCGACTTCAGCACGGCGGAGCACTTCGGCGGGATCTGCAATCTCCGCTTTGACGACACCAACCCCGCCAAGGAGGACGCCGAATACGTCAACGCCATCCAGGAGGATATCCACTGGCTGGGCTTTGACTGGGGGGACCGCCTGTTCTACGGCTCCGATTACTTTGAAAAGACCTATGAATACGCCATTGAGCTCATTCAGAAAGGGCTTGCCTACGTCTGTGAGCTGACGCCGGAGCAGTTCAAGGAATACCGCGGCGACACCACCCGTCCCGCCGTCAGCCCCTGGCGCGACCGTCCCATCCAGGAGAGCCTGGATCTCTTCCGGAGGATGCGCGCCGGCGAATTCGAGGAGGGGCGCTACACTCTCCGCGCCAAGATCGACCTGGCCAGCGGGAACTTCAACATGCGCGATCCGGTCCTGTACCGCATCCGCTACATCGAGCACCATCGCCAGGGTACGAAGTGGTGCATCTTCCCCATGTACGACTTCGCCCACCCCATCCAGGACGCCCTGGAGGGCATCACCCACT
>JAEEGL011134487.1_pt1 | contig 20743 bp, 29 predicted proteins | sample 9134231 | NCBI WGS metagenome assembly JAEEGL01 (sample SAMN16246548, study PRJNA631951) | gut metagenome | biome: gut microbiome; feature: rumen; material: fiber-attached | host: Bos | place: Iran: Karaj | collected 2018-10
AGAAAGAAATAGCTACTAATCAAGTTGAAAAATTAACTAATGAATATGAAGAAGCTAAAGAGTTTGCAAAGACTATTAAAGATAAGAAAGATATAGCAGTTCTTGTGTCATTAAAGAGCGGAAAAGAGTATTTAACTCTTTATAGTGGTTATTTAGTTGAATATGCTAGATTTACTCCTAAGTATGCAATGTATAATGAGCATATAAAGGACGCTTATACCTTTAAAATCCCTTATTTGAACTTCTATGGTATATCAGGTGTATTTGACCCTAAAGACAAAAATTATGGCATTTTTGAGCAAAAGAAGGGCTTTGGAGGAGAAGTTCAAGAGATGATAGGTGAGTTCACTTATCCTGTAGATAAATTTAATTATAAACTATATATGTTTATGAGAAACATTAAGAGGAAATTAAAAAAATAATCCATTTTGGATTATTTTTTTATGTTCTTTTCAATATTCTTTTTAGCTCTTTTTCTAATTGTATTTCTATATAGTGGAACTAGTTTGTTAAATACTGTATACATAAGTTTATTTGTTATTAAATCAAATTCTCCAATAAACTCTACATAGTCTCCACCAAATTTCTTTTTAAACTCATGAAGTCCCATTCTTGGATTATCTTCACTTAAATCTCCAATAGTACCAAATTGGTCATACATCTTAATACCATTATCATGACAATATTTAATATGTTCATAATATGTTTTATAGTTAGAATAACTATTCATAAGTATGTTATGGTTTCCAGCATATAATACCCAAGCTTTATCTCCATATTCAATTATGGCATGTGCATTAAGTATTATTTCTTCACCATATTTTTCTTTAGCATCACTATATTCATCTATATATTCATTTAATTTGTCTTTCCTTTTAACAAGTTCATTTTTCTTATTCTTATTAGAAGTACTTAATTTGTCATCATCATCAAAGCCTGATAATTTTTCTTCAACTTCTTTAAGTTCTTTCTCATAGTTTTCAATTATCTCTTTAGTATTTATACTTCCATAGAATATATTGAATTTATTATCTTCATTATATATCTTAAATAAAGATTCATAATAACTTAAATCATGAGAAACAAAGTCTTTTCTATTTTCTGTTAGATCCATTAAATGACTAAATGTTTTAACATCTTCTAAGTTTCCTATTCTAACCTTAGTATTTATACTTTCTGCTTTTTTAATTCTTTGCATTGTCGTTTTAGAAAACTTACTTGTTATTTCATCTAAACTTTGATTCATATCTATCCTAAAAGAGTATCTAGGCTGCATAGTTTCAAAGTTTTTAGTGAATCCTAAATGTTTAAATCCAAGTGATTTGATATTTTCAAATATTTCTTTAGGATCATAATCTAATTTTACTTCTTCACCTAAATTGTTTTCTTTTCTATAGATAATATCTGGATCTATCTTAATAAATATAGACTTATACTTTTTAGTATATTCTTTCATTTTATCCACAAATTCTTTTAGTAGTTCTTTATCTTTAAAATCTATTACAAATCCTCTAGGAGAATAGAAGTAACTATAACCAAGTGGTAATTTCTTTTCTAAGAGTAGGGCAGCTGCTACTAATTTATTGTTATCTTTTAACCCAACATAGTGAGCTTTCATTCCTTTACTTGCTTCTGCAAATTCTCCCCAAGCATAGCTTTGTAAAAAATGAGATTTTTCATGTTTTTTTACAAAAGAGTCATATTCTTTCTTTTTAATGTTTTCTACGAATTCCATAATTTCATCCTCTACTTAAGCAAAGTATAATATTTAAAGTATTAAATGTCAAATAAGTTGTTTGACTAAAGAGATTATTAGATATAAAATTATTAAAGGTGATACATATGAAAAAAATAATTTTACTATTATTAGTTTTATTATCTATTGCATCTGTTGGCTATTTAGTTGTCGAATGGACCATTTGTAGTGATAATGAGATGAATATTAAAGAAAAAGAAGATCAAATAAAGAAGATTGAAACTGAGTTAAGTGATAAGAAAAAAGCAGTTGAAGAAGCTAATAAGAGATTAGAAGAAGTTAAAGAACAAAATAAAGATAAGATTGAGGAGTTAGAGAAATGGCAAAAGGAAGCAAAAAAAGTGGAAGATTTACTTTAATTCTAATATTCCTATTTTTGATAGTTTTAGTAGCTTCTTTAGCATATAATTATTATGTGTTTACTAAAACTAAAGATACGAGAAAAGAATTAAATAAGTTAACTACAAAATTAGAAGAAATTCAAAAAGAAAAAGAAACAAACCTTACTGACGTAACAAAAATAGAAGAAGAAATAGCTAAATATGATGATTTAGATAAACAAATAGGTGATGCTAGATCTAGTTATTATGCTAATATAAAGAAACTTGAAGATGAAATAATAGCTAAAAAAACTAAAAAGAAAATAGCATATCTTACTTTCGATGATGGCCCTTATGCTAATACACTTAAAGTACTTGATATTCTATCAAAGAAAGACGTAAAAGCTACATTCTTTACTCAAAGTGGTAATGGTGAAAAATGTTGGGATAATAGAAGCAAAAACTGTTTTGATATGTATAAGGAATATACTAAATATGATCATACAATAGCAAATCATACTTATTATCATGCTATATGGAATAGTACGTATTCTAGTGCAAATGAGTTTGTTAAACAAATTAAAGATCAACATGAACATATTAAAAAATATAGTGGGGGATATATTCCTAATATTATGAGATTCCCTGGTGGTATGAATACTGCTAAAGCAAGATTAGGATCTAAGGGATATGATAAAGTAATCGCTGAAGTTAGAAAACTTGGTTATGGATGGGTAGACTGGACTGCTCAAGATGGTGATGGTGGAGATTTATCTAGCACTACACAAGCATGGTCTAATTTTAAGTCATCTATAAATAGTGATATAGAAGTTGTTCTATTCCACGATTATGATAGTAGGACTACAGCAATCTTACCTGACGTAATAGATTATCTTAGAACTAATGGGTATGAATTATTCCCACTTTTCTATGAAAGTAATATGATTAATAAATAGTATTGAATTTTAAAGAGTTTAATGCTAAAATATGTATATAAATTTGCTCGTAAGAGCATTTTTTAGGGGATTAGTTAAATGGTATAATAATGGTCTCCAAAACCACTGTTGGGAGTTCGATTCTCTCATCCCCTGCCATTAGAATATTTGCTCTAACTTTTATAGTTTAGAGCTTTAAATACATAGAAAAATCAGCTACTAAAAAGGTAGTTGATTTTTTATATGTTACGAATTATAAAGTACAAACCAAAATAATAAGAATAGCATTGTAAAATATGAAATTTTTATTTATAATAATCGACATATTAAATTATTGCTTTCATTAAGGAGAAAAATAATGGGAACTTTAAAAACAACTGATTTAGCATTATTTGCAAAATCATTTTTCTTGTTGGGCGATACGCTTGATTTTTGCTATGATTGCAAATATTGCAGATTAAATGGTGAAAAATGTGAAGAAAAGCATTATAGTATATTACCAAGTGAAATAAATCCTAATTTTACTAATATACCTGTTGCAGTTAATTTATTCTATGGTGATCCTTTATTGCAAATAGATAATACTGTTAATTATTTAAGAAGATTAGAAAGTGCAAAACACAAGGGTCCTGTAATCATTATTACTAAAGGTGATTATTCAAAGTTTCCTGATGTAGCATTTGATTTGGATTTACACATTGCTTTTTCAACTTTTGGTGTTGATTCACCATTAGATGGAAATACCATGGAACGATTTGAAAATAATTTAAAGGAAACTAAAAAAAGAAAGAACAATTATAAGTATTCAATAGAATATAGACCAATTATTTATAATGTTAATGATAGTGCAGAAGCTTTTGAACGAGTATTTAGTTTAGCAAAACAATATAATTTAGCAATAGGTTATTCTGGATTACAAGGAAAACCAGAAAGTGTAAAAATTTGGCAAGAACAAGGAATTGATTTGCAACCATATCCAGGATATAAATTTGGTCATAAAAAAATAATTGATGCCAAAGTAATGAAAATATTTGAAAAAATGGCACATAGTTATGGTGTCCCAGTTTTTAGAAAGACATCTTGTTTATTTTCTTATGTTCATAATTTACCTAGAGATTATAATGCACATTACTATAGACCATCTGAATTAGGATGTAATAATTGTGTAATGCAAGAAAAATGTAAAACTTTTAAAGCTAATTTACCAATAGAAAACGATTTGGACGATATTATACCTTTTGAATATGAAATAATAAATAAAAAGGATCATATATGTATATTAAAACAAAAAGGTATATGCGAATTTCCTACTGAAGATTGTGCTCATATTAGCGGAAATGTTATTCATATTCCACAAATGATTACAACATCTGATGTTAGAGTTATTAAATGGTTAACGGGATATACTGTAGATGCTAATTTTTATGAATCACCTGAAATAAGTGAAGCCTGGGTTAAAGATAAATCATTGATTTTGAGGAAAAAGTAATGAGAATAGGATTAGATATTGATGGAATAGTATTAGATTTTGAAAGAACTATGAGAGCATATGCAGAATTATATGATTTATTAATACTAAGAAAAAATGGAGTAAAAGATTTAAGTCAATTTGATTATTTGAAGAGATATGATTGGACTGATGAAGAAAAGAGAAATTTCATTAATAATTATTTAGTATATGCAACAATAAATTCTACTCCTTTAATTCCATTGGCAAAAGAAATGATAGATTTATTTGAGTTAGAAGGGTATGAATTCCTATTTATAACAGCTAGAGGATCATTAAAGAAAGAAACTAAGGAAGCTATTATTCAAGTTTTTAAAAGAAATAACATTTCAACTGACAATATATTTTGGGGTGTTAAAGACAAGGTTTCTAAATGTCAAGAATTAGGAATTGATTTAATGATTGAAGATAATCCGTCCACTTGTAAATTGCTAGTTGAAAATATGATTAGAACTTTGTATTTTAGAGATAAAGGCAATGAAATAATTGAAAATAATGAGTTTTTAACCGAAGTATCAAATGTTGGTGAAATATGTAGATATGTTTTTTCTTCAAGTGGTTTAAAAAATTCAACAGATACTTACGAAAAAATATTACTAAGAAATAGAACAAAATAAAGAATTAAAGAAATAGTGATTTGTCTTGATTGATGAGTCGCTTTTTTTAATCCCACAAAGTGTGATAATATATCCCACAATTCGATTAATTTATTTAATTCTCTGCTTCATGTAACATAATGAAAGTTTCAAACCCCTATGATTATCGTGCCATTTAGAATATAAAAACACTAACTATTTGTTAGTGTTTTTTTGATAATAATAGTATTTCCACTTATTATTGTGTGGTTTTGTTTCTTTAATAAAAATAAATCTATTGTTCATTTTCCTTTCTAGCAATTCTTTGCTATATCCATATACTTCACGATCATATTCGTGATTATTAAATGTTTTATAACTTGAGTCAAGCTTTCCTTCTTCAGCACGTACAACCATAAATAGATAGCCATTATCATTTAATATATCGTATATTCTTTTAAAACATAATTCCAACTTATCTTCTTTTATGTGGATAATTGATGCAATTGAAATAACTGCGTCAAATTTACCAAGGTACGACAAATCATTTAACATATTATCATGTATAAATGTGATATCTTGATTTTTTTCTTTAGCAATATCAATACATTTTACACTTAAATCTAATCCAGTAGGATTAAGTCCAATATCTTTCATTCTACGTGTTTCATATCCTGAATTGCATCCTAAATCTAATACATCTATCTTGGTACCTAATATTTTTTTGCATTCTTTAAGAAATGGTAACATGGTTGAATCTTTATACCATTCTTCAGTCCATTGCTCTGCTGTATCATTATAATAATCAACGATTCCTTTTTTTTTCATTTATTCACCCAACTAAATTATATCATATTGTGCAATTTATAAAATAAAGCATTAACAAATTATGTTAATGCTTTTTATGTTACTCACAAGTGTAATCACCTAAGAATGTTTGAAACTCATCTATTGTATAACCAATAGTCTTACTATATTGGCTTCCAAAAAATGTATTAGGATCTTGCGCATTTTTAACTATTATTACGTTTTTATTTATTGATGCATTATCACCATGAATTGATTTAAAACTCTCAAAATCACTTTGAGCTCTTTCTTCAGATTCATATACTGTATGTATTTCTATTTCAGATATTTTATCGTTTGAATCTAATGTAGCTACTATTTCTGGTAGTATACTTCCTTCAGCATTCATTTTACAAATAAGTTGTTTTTTATTATTGCCACATCCAGTAACGAATATCATTAAAAGCATTAATAAAAAAACTGCACATTTTTTCATTATATTACTCCTTTCATTATAATTATTATATCAATTTTTTTTAGATTTTTATCTAGTCATATTATGTATTGTAATAGCTTGAATCATTATGATTATTGTATTATTTTAATAATTTTTCGAGTTTACTAATTATTAATTTATCTTTGCCACGATTTAAGAATTTTTTTAATTCTAATACATCTTTTAGTGAAGCACATTGAATACCTTCTATAATCTCGACTTCTTTTGGTTTAAAAGATACACCAAAATTAATTATATTATCAATCAAATATGCTTTTTCCCCAAATTCATTAATTCGCTCAAACTTACAATCGTAATTGTTAAGTAAATAATCACAATAATCATTATCACACCAGATGTCGATATCATGTGCCTCTTTTTCTATTCCCAATAAGACTAATGCTGCTCCTGAAATAATAATTACTTTTGTTTTATCTAATTTATATTTTTTTATAATTTCGATTATCTGCTTTTTATTCATATAATCACCTATGTTAATTATATCACAAATGTTATAATTAACTTTTGTATATTAGCAGTAATATATGATCTTATTTATTTATTTATCTCCTTCGAAGTTATAAACATATACAACATCATCATTTGCTTCACTAATTCCACCTGATTTTTCATAGCATTTACACGCAGAAGTATTGCTTTTATTTGTCATTAAAAACATTTCTTTACATCCAATACTTTTTACATAATCTTTAGTATACGTCATAAGCTCGGTTCCAATGCCTTTTCCTTGGTATTCCTTTATAACATCAATTGAGTCAAAATAAAATATTTTTTTCCCATTTGGATGAATTAATATGTACCCGTAGGAGAATGCGACAACTTTTCCATTATCCTTTGCAATAAATCCTAGATTATTCTTGTCATTTATAAATGCATTTATATTTTCAATCGTATAGATAGTGTTTTCATCATCTACAAAATCTATCATTAACTTTGCATTTTGATTGTCTAATAGTTTAAATTCCATTTTATCACTCCATAAGTATTATATCATGTAGGTTTTGGTTTTTATCTATGATTATCAATATTAAAACACTAACTTAATTGTTAGTGTTTTTATTAATATATGAACTTTTAAAATATTATTTGATATTTTTAAGTATATATTTTTTAACTGGTTCATAGACATCCGTTTTAACATCATCTATGAATTCTTGTTTTGTTTTAAATGCTACTTCAAGAATTTCATTTTTATCTAAAATTCTTATTTCTCCGCTTTCACATTGACATAAATAATATGTAATCTTTATCCCCGTATTAGGATGAACTCTTTCACCGATTAATCCTATTATAGAGACATTAAGTCCAGATTCTTCAAATACTTCTCTTATACAAGCTTGTTCACTAGTTTCACCAAGTTCTACTTTACCACCTGGGAAAACCCACAATAAATCGCCTTCTTTTTTAGCTCTTTTTACCATTAGAACTTTATCATCTTTATTGACGATTCCACATGCTACATCTTTCATTGAAACCTCCTGTGATTACTTATTATACAACGTTTCTTTAAATATTTATAATTCTATTTTGTAATAATTACATTTTAGTTTTAATGTCCATTCATCACTAATTTGTTTTTCTTCATAATTTGTTCTATATAGAATTCCACCATTTTTGATAATAGTTTTATTAGAACCATAATTATTTTCGTAGCATCCTAATATAACATCTTTCATATTTTTTTCTCTACAAATCTTTAATGCTTGTTCTAGCATTTTTGTAGCATAACCTTTTCTTCTCTCACTTGGACGAACACCATATCCGATGTCACCATATCTCTCTCTAAGTTCATTTGTTAGATTATATCTAATATTTAATAGACCAACTAGCTTTTCATTTTCATCTAGTACTAAATATAAATAGTATTTTCCCCAATCATCATCTGCTGTTTCAGAATTTCTATTTATTTTATCAACCCATTTATTATAATCCATATTAGTTAGCCCATTACTTGCACTGATACTTCTTTCATAATTAGAATAATGTTCTTCAACATATTCTTTTAGGATATCTAGATCACCAAGTGTAGGTAATCTATATTTCATTTTTATTTCACCTCTTTTTTTAACTTTTTTATTAATTCGTTTCTTTCTTTAGATACATCATTTATATGTGCTTCTATTCCTCTTAACATTGTTAAGCAGACCTTGTAGTTACTTACAGATAATGCCTCATTATATATTTCTATATAGTCAGATGGCATATAATTTACAATAGATTTTCTTTCTAATTCAAGATTATTTTGTAAACATTTTTCAAGTACTGACTTTTCTGTTAGACCACTACTTAGTAGTATTCTTTCATCACAGTTACTTTGCTTTAGACCTAATAGTGATACCATATAGCTATCGTTAGGACCTACTCTTAACACCATAATGTTATCTAATGATAAATGTTCTTTTATATTTATATCTCTTTTTGGCTTTCTGTATTCAGATTGTTGATTATTATAATAATCTCTTCTATTTTCCATACTAGGTTGCCAGAAATAAGATATCATTTCTTTAATTGTTTTAGTAATATTGGGTATAATATTCCACCCATTACTTAATATTCCTTCCATATTTTTTCTCTCCCTTCATTATTTGTTTAGATTATTTATTACAGTGATTAATCTAAAAAAATCACTATCAAAATCACTATTAAAATCACTTTCCAAATTAACCACTTCCTTTCATCTGATTTAAATAATAAATGGGTGGCTCCAGTAGGAATTGAACCTACGTCATAAGGGTTAGTTTCCTTTGCTCTACCAACTGAGCTATAAAGCCATATAATAAAAAAAGAGCAATCATCCATAAAGGACGAATTGCTCGTGGTACCACCTTTGTTTATAGTATTTCTACTACCTTATTAGATTAACGCTCTTAACACGATTCGACTCCACTATTGAAATTCATTAACTTGCCTTTCTTAAGTAGCTCTCAGTCGGTGACTACAATTTCCTGTAAAGAGTTTCAAATTAATTACTTAGATAATTTCTTCATCGAAATATGCATGTAATTTATCATATTATTGCTATGTTGTCAACTTTTATGCGTTTTTCATTCAATATTTTTTAGCGTTTTTATGATATAATTTTGTTAGGAGTTGATTTTATGAATAAAATAAATTCAAGAAATCTGTATACTGATAGATTAGAATTAAGAATTCCAACTATGGAAGAGCAGCATAAATTATGGGAAATATTAATTAATGAAACTGTAAATAGATATTATTTTCCTACACCAGATAGAATATTTGATAAATATAATCTTAGCAAAGAAGATATTAACGATTTAAAGACTGCAAGAAAAATATTTATGGAACAATTATCTGATTGGGAAAGACAAAAACCTTTCTATGAAAAGAAAATTGAATGCATTAATTCACAAGATGATAGCCAAAAGTTTACCTGGAGTATTTTCCTTAAAGATACAGATACAGTTATAGGCCAAATTACATGCCAACCAAAAGATGATGAACCTGAAAATATAAGAGACATTGGGTGGTATATAGATCCCAACTATCAAAGGCAAGGATATGCTACTGAAGCTGCTATAGCAGTATTAGATTTTATGTTTAATGAAGTGGAAATAACTGATATTAAAACAAGTGCAGCTGAAATTAATCCCGGATCTTGGAAGTTAATGGATAAGCTTGGATTTAAATATGTGGGGAATAAAAAATCAACATATTTTAAAGATAATGAGATACTTGTATCCAAAGAATATTATTGTAATAGTGAATTATATTTAAATAGAAATAAAAGTGTTAAGCCCCTATCATTATCGTGATATTTTGGATAATAAAACACTAACGAATCGTTAGTGTTTTTTGTTACATACTATCATAAAATGATTAATATTACTATTTACTTTTACTATATACTTTTCTTTTTCCAATAGATATTTTCTTTAATTCTTCAATTTCTGATGTTAAAAAAAAGACTCTTCCGTCATTATAGCGACGTAATGATTCACATATATTATTAATTGCAGCATTTCTTACATCTTGATCCTGTATATTTGGAAAAAATTCTTTAACATGATTTTTGATTAATTCTTTATCTTTGCATACTACTGCTAAAAACAAATCATCAAAGTCATAAAAATTATCGTAAAAACCTGCTGTAAGTGTTATATAATCATAAGAAATTGTAATGCTTTCATCAATTAAACTTGATTCTTGTTGCATTTGTTTCATTGCATCAAAAGCCATTGCACGAGTAAATCCATCTTTTAGTCTTAAATCAACTTGAAAACATTTTTGCATAAAACCACCTTCTCTAAGTAGTTACTTATAATAAATTAAAATGTTGATAATTTCAAGTAAAAATAGGATTGCTATAGATGCTGTATGTTGGTATATGAAAATATTTAAAAAGTCATATGTTGATATTTTTTATTGATATATTATTGTGGTTTACACTAATATTTTTATATATTATAATTTTATTATAGGATATGGAGGTAACTATGAAAGATAATGTTAATGCTTATTTTGCAATAGTTAAATTAGTTGATCAAATATTTCCCTCAAAAAGTGAATTAAATTATACTGAATTGACTCCTGAAGATTTAATAAAACGTCTTGATGATGCTGTTAGTAAATCTGGTTTAAAGATAGATGAAGAAAAGTTAATAGCAGTAAAAAATGAAATTCGAAATAATCAAAAATATTTGTATAATAGGAAATCTAACTTTGTTGGTAATTCGCCAGAAGAAACATTTGATCAGAAGAATTATTTTATTCAAAAAACAGTTTCTGAAATGAGAAGTGGTGCTATACACGCTTTGACTTCAAATGGAAAATCTGGATCAGATTATAGAATTAACAAAGGGGGTACATATAATACTGATTTCTTTGGAAATACTGAACTAATTGAATCTGTCGTTAATCGAGATACTATTTTAAATTATGTTAAAGATACTTTATCAGTAACATGCTCTAGAGATGAATCAATGAGATTGTTGTTAAATGATAGTCATGTCTTAGGTGAATTATTTTTACATTTTGGTTTAAGTACTTCTTCGTACAGTCAAAATAAAGAAGAATTTGAACAGATAAGGACCATTCTTAACAATTTAGTTGATCGTTCATCTAGAGGTGAAGGAAAGGTTAATGATGGCAATTCTGATACAGGATATCTTCCTTATTTTGATAAGTATGTTACAGATTCTTCTTATTATAATGCTAAAGTTGAACAAGCAGCATTACGAATTACAGATATTATTTGCTCAATAGCACTTCCTGCTTTGGATAAGGCTAAGCAAAGAGAAAAAGAAGAAGAACAAAGAAGACAAAAGGAACAACAAAGGAAGGAAGAAAAAGCTAAAAGACGTGAAGAAGCAAAGAAGTACCAACCGAAAGAAGTAAAAGCTAATAATCAACCAAAAGAAGTTCCGGATAAAGCTTCAGAACCTCTACCAAAGAAACAATCTACTACAACTAGTCTTGAAGATACTATTAAAAAATATCAAAGATTGCAGACATTAATTACAGAGAATATTGCTTATTCTAAAGAGCTAGATACTATAAGACAAGAAATTGAAACTTTAGAAAAACAACTAGCTACTTTAAAATCAAAAAAATCTTCTCTTGAACAAAAAATAAATAATAATGAAAATGTAATTAAACGTGGAATATAGTATTTGATATGAAAGATGATGAAAGAGAAAAGTATTATAAATTCTTCAAAGATAAATTTAACATAGATTTTAATAATATGTCAGAAAGTGAAATAGATAGAGTATTAGATTCAATTAATAAAGAATTAGATGCTCTTATAAATGTACAATTAATAAAAAGACAAAATATGATAGATGAATATCGTTTTGAAAGAAGTAAGTTATTAAATCTATATGATCAAGTATTAGATGAATATCGAGAATAAAAGCTAGGATAATCTAGCTTTTTTAATTGCTTTTTTGAATCCTTTTATATAGAATAAAACCTACAGGTGTTATTATGGGTAAAGTATATAAAAATGAAAATCAAATATTACTAAAGGAATTAATTAAAATATATCAGCCACTTGGGTATGACTGGCTTAGTTATCAAATAACTAAAGATAATATTCTAACACTGCATCATGTAGTTAAAGTAGCTGATGGAGGCATATTAAGTGTCGATAATTCAGCATTATTAACTAAAAAGTCACATAGAGGTATTCATATTTGTGAACATAAAGATTTTGTTCTTTATTCTGAAATAAATGATTTCTTTAGAAGAATTATTTCAAGGGCTTCTCCATTAGATGATTACTTAATAAAAGAATCTAAAGAATATAAGAAAGCACTAGTTAAGACATTATATAACAAGTAAAAACACTAATTGTTTTAATTAGTGTTTTTTTATTACTTTTTCTTTCTTGTTAAACAGATACCTACGATTGATCCAATAAAAATAATTGGTGCAATTCTCATAAATATCCATATGACAGAGTGGACTCCAACTCCTAATACAGCTAGTTCTGGATTGGTATAATCCCATTCCATATATTCATTACCTAATGTTGCTATACTAATAAATGCTATAACTAGAACAATACATACTATTATAAAGAACCAGTGGCATATTTTTCTTTTAGTTTCTCTTCTTTCAGCTAGTTGCATATTTATTACTTCTAGTTTTTCTGATATCTTCTTTAAGTCATTTGGTTCTTCTTCAGAAATTGTTTCTCCTAATAGTGTACTTACTGGAGTATCAAATACTTCTGATAATGTAATAAGCATTTCTGAGTCAGGTACTGATAAGCCTTGTTCCCATTTTGATATTGTTTGTCTTACAACATTTAATTTAACACTTAATTCTTCTTGAGAAAGTCCTTTTTGTTTTCTTAAAGACTTAATATTATCTTTTAACATTTCTTCTTTTTCTCCTTTCATCAAGTTTATTTTATTATATGAATATCCGTTGCCACAAGCAATGCGTTTTAACATTTGTTAACTATGTTCTACTTTATTATAACATGTATGTTATAAATGGTCTTCAAATTGACTTTTTTAAGGTTTTATGGTATAATATGTGCACATATTGAGGGGGATTTTAAAAATGAAAAAGAGTACTAAGATAAAAATATTTAGTGGTGTAGCTGCTTTAGCTATTGCTGCAGGATTCGTATTAAGCAGTCCAAGAAATGTAAATACTGTAAGAAAGGTAGTTCATAAGATATATGATGAACAAACTGATGTAGATGATCAACTTGTTAGAGCATATATTAAAACTCTAAATGATGCATATGAAGCAGCTGGGAATCATATGAGTAGGGAATATGAACCAGGTACTATTATAAGAAATAATAATGAGTTATTTGAATTAACTGAATGGATTCCAGAATTAGAAGAAGTACAAGCTAATTATGAACTTGTTAAAACTAGATAATATAAATAAAACACTAACTTAATTGTTAGTGTTTTTTTGTGTCTATTTTATCCATTCATCTTTTAATAATCCAGTTATACATTCATCAACTATCTTTCCTGTTGATAGACATTTATATCTTTGTCTTTTAATACCTTCATCTTTATATCCAAATCTAAGTTGCATTTTATGAGATTTTTCATTTCCTTTGAAATATCCATTTTCTAGTCTTCTTAGACCTAAAACATCAAATGCATACTGTATTCTTGCTCCAAATGCTTCAGTACCATATCCTTTACCTTGGTATTTTTCATTTAGCCATATTCCTCCATGAGCTGTTCCCTGGACTTTATCTATGTTTCTTAGTTGTGTTCCTCCAATTACTTTGTTTTCTTCTTTAAGTACAATTGCAAGATTATATTCGCTACTATTTATTGATTTGTTTATAAAATCTAGTGCATCATCTTTAGTGTATGGGTATGGAACGAATGCTAACCATTTACTGACTTCCAAATTATTTAGACCTTCTACAGCATCATCAGCATCTTCAATTTTCCATCTTCTTAGTATTAGTCTAGGAGTTTCTATAATTATTTCATCTTTCATAATTTGTACCTCTATAATTATTATATCATTAAAAAACACTAATTATGATTAGTGTTTTATTGTTTCAATAGTACATTTATGACCACTATTAGTCATGCTATTCATAAATGCTTGTGAGTCACCAGACGTTTTAAGAGCTTCTTTATCATCTAATGAAAATGATAAAGTTAATTTGTTCTTGTTAATAGTTGATTTTATTTTTAGATCAGGCATATTAAAGTTATTTCTTAGCATTTCTTCTTCACGTTCTTTTAGAGTGCTCATCAAATACTCTTGAGTACTACTGCTTAAATTATTAAAATAACTTTCATCGTATGTTACTACTATTGTTAGAGTTGCATTAGTAGGAACATCTTTTTCATCAAATACAAAAGTAGTATCTTGAGTTACTTCTACTGATTCATTCTTGTTATAGTATGTACACACAACCTTTTTCTTGTCCTTTTTTTCTTGTATAGGATTAACTACCTTTTCCTTTTTATCTCTCCTAATTCTTATTCCGCATCCTGATAGAACAATAGCACAAATAAGTATAAGTGCAATAACATATTTCTTTTTCATAATTTACCTCCATTTTAATTATTTGTTAAATCTATCATAACCCCACCAATTAGGGATTAATTCCTCCATTTTTTTATATTCATAAGTATCTTTATTTATTAGGAACTTTATATTTTTAGAATCTTTATCTAACTGCATAATTAGTTCTCTACATGCACCACATGGTGTAACTGCTTTTCCACTTGAATCAATACATACAATTTTATCTATTTTTGATTCATTATTAGTTATCATCGTATGTATGGCATTACGCTCTGCACAAACTCCTAAAGTTGAAGCGGTATCTATACAAACTCCTGTATATATGTTCCCATCTTTAGTAAGTATTGCTGCTGCTACACTTCCTGCTTCTATGAATGGTGATACTTCTCTTGCGTTTTGTACTTTTAAAGCACTATTTATTAGTCTATCCCAATCTTCTTTCATAGTAAACTCCTTTTCTTTCTAATTAAATTATATCATATTGACTTTTGAATATAATAGTTTAGAATAAAGAGTTATGAAAATGTTATATGGAGGTCTATATGTTTGATAATCCTGTTTTTAAATGTGAATTATTATCAGTTACACCTGATATTAGAGTAAATGTAGATGAAAATTATAAAAGCAATATTGCTAATGCTGAAACTAAGCCTGTATCTACTATTTTAGTTCAACAATCATGGAATCCTAGTTATATGAGAGAGATCATAACAAAGAAATTAATCCCTGTTTATCGTATTGAACACTATGTTACTAGCAATCTTATTAATGGAGAGGTAATAAGTATTATTCCTAAGAAACCATACTTTATTAAGTATAATGTTAAAGTAGGGGATGAGGATATGGTACTTGATGATGATCTTGAAGAAGCAGGACCTGATGATGTTAAAGAATATATAGATGCTCATAGTGATAAAGCTTCTTATGCTAAACTCCTTGATTCACTATTTAATCAAGCTGAAAAGTACTATAAGGAATCCTATGAAAAGGGAGTATATAGTGATAGGAAACAAGTTAAGAAATTATTAAAGACATTAAAAAAATGATTTAGATTTTCTAAATCATTTTTTTTATTACTATTTCTTTTCAGTAGCGTTTATTGTTTTAGTACATTTGTCACCAGATAATGTATAACCATCTGAACAGTATTTAGTTTTTTCTTTAAGTGGGAAGCATCCACCATTTAGACCATTTACTCCTTGATATGAGTTTGGATTTGTAATATATGCATAATTAGATAAATGATCACAAGTGTTTATTGTGTTATTAGAAATCCATTTAACGTAACAAGCACTTTCAGGAGTAACCCATTTGAATCCATGTGATTCACAAGCATCTTTAGTGTCATTTGTTTTGTGATATGCGCATCCAATAACTCCCCAGTTAACTACTTTTCCTTCTTCTAGTCCAGCAGAGCTCATATAAGTAATGTGTTCTTTTGGACAAGATCTTTGAGTATCTTTTCTTACGGTACCAGTAATTGTTACACATTTACCTTCGTATTCAAATACTCTTTCTCCGTCACATTTTGTCTTAGCTGCTTCTTCGATAGTACATTTAGTTCCATTTAACTTGTATCCTGCAGGACATTCATATTCTTTTTTTACTTCTTCCCATGTAGCGTATACAGTTACATCGTCACAATAAAGAAGAGCTTTATCATAGATTGGATGACCGTTTTTGTCAGACCAATTTAAGAATGTATATCCAGTTTTTGTTGGATTCTTTGGAAGACGTAATTCTTTTCCACATTCAACTTTGATACTGCTGACTTTACTTCCACCTTTAGAATCAAATGTTACTGTGAAGTAAGTCTTTTCTGGTTCTTTTTTCTTTTCGTTCCATTTTGCTTTAAGAGTAGTGTCTTCATCATACTTTTTAGTATTATCTACTGCTTCTTCTCCAATATACCATCCTAGAAATTCAGCATCTTCTTTTTGTGGAGTAGGTAATTCAATAGTTGATCCTTTTTCTACTGTCATACTACTAATAGTATTTCCACCATCTGTATCGAATGTTATTGTGACTTTTTCTTTTACCTCAGGTGTAGGTTCATTGTTATTATTATTTTGATTATCTGGCTTTTTAAAACAACCTCCTGCTAATAGTACGATTACTAATAGCAATACAAATAAATATTTTTTTGACTTCATACTTTCTCCTTTCTTAATAGTCAATTCACTTATATTATAGCAATAATTATATTATTTTGTATAACTATTATAGGTTATTTTTTTTTTTAATTATGAAGTATAGTTTTTTTTTTATAAAAGTGGTACTATAAATATATAATAGGTCAGTATAGTAGATGGTGAATAATATGGAAAAGAAAAATAGGGTAGTTGAAATTTTTAAATATATTATTATTGCTATACTATCTATCATTTTGATAATTAATTTATATGTACTTATACAGTCTAAGTTACATCCAGGTAAAGTTCCAGGACTATTTGGATATAAACCTTTAATTGTTATGTCTGGATCTATGGAAAACGAGATGGAAATAGGTGATTTGGTAATAGTTAAAGATGTTCCAAATACAGAGATTGATAAGAATAATATAATTGCTTATCATGATATAGATGGTAAGATTGTTACTCATAGAGTTCTAGAGATAATAGTTAAAGATAATGAAAGATGCTTTAGAACTAAGGGGGATATGAACAATGCTCAAGATGATACTATCGTGTGTTCTAATTCTATAGAAGGAAAGTTCTATAAGAATTATAAAGGTCTTGGAAAACTAGTATTATTCTTCCAGGATCCAGTAGGATTTGCACTTCTATTATGTACTGTCACTGTTATATGTATTTTGATTTATAAGAACTCTGATAAAGATAAGATTACAAAAGAAGAATTAGAAGAGTTTAGAGAATATAAAAAGAAAAAAGAAAAGAGAAAGAATAATTAATTTTGGTGTAACACTTAATAAGTGTTTACATAGATAATGAAGAAAAATGAAAGGAAGGGAAGATTATGAAAAACAAAAAGAAAAATTCATTATTATTAATCATATTATTACTATTTGTTGTTTTAACTGGTGGATATGTTGCAAGTACTTATGCAAAATATACTAGTACTATAACTGGTAATAATGGAACAGCAACTGTTGCTAAATGGGATTTTGAAGATGATAACCAAGCAACAACTCTTACAATAGCACTTGACCAAACAGTAAATGCATCTACATTAGTTGCAAATAGAATTGCACCTGGAACTAGTGGATCATTTCAAGTTGCTTTAAAAAATACAGATACTGAAGTTGGAGTTGACTTTGTTGTTGCTTTAGGAGCAATTACTGGAAAACCTACTAACTTAAAATTTTATAAGGATAGTTCATATTCTACTGAACTTACTCCTGGTACAAGTACAATAACTGGTCAATTAGCAGCAAAAGATGGTACTGGTGTAAATGTTCCTATTTATTGGAAATGGGATTATGAGACAGCTAATGGAGATGCTACAGATACTTCAGATGGAGAAGCAGCAGCTTCATTAACTATTGCATTAACAATTACTGGTACTCAAGTTGCACCAAGTTCAACTGCAATTACTTCACATGTTAATTAGTAATTAATGGAAGTTTTTAACTTCCATAAAGGATATAAGTAATAATTTGTATCTTTTATGGAGGCTAAAAAGTATGGAAAACAATAGAAAAAATCGCATTTTAGTTATAGTTATACTTGTAATTCTAATACTTATTTTAGGATTATTTTATTATATAGGTTTTGGTAAAATAGAGAACAATCAGATGATACCTAAGGGTGATGTAGATGTCTTTGATATAGATGTTGAATGTGATTGTAAAGATGATGATACAAGTTGTGATGATTTACCAATATATGATAAAGATGGCAAGAAGAATAACAATAATAAGAATGGCAAGAATAGTAATAATGGTAGTGATGATCAAGATACTGATATTGATAGAAATATATATGTAGATGATAAAGATGGTGATTATGTTTATCATAAGAATCTAGATATATTCGAAAATTCAGCATTTGAGTTTACTAACAAAATAGCACCTGGTGTATCTAATATATATCATTTTGTTGTACATAATAGTTCAGATATAAATGTCAAATATACTATTAAGATGTATGAAGAAAGTGAATATAAAGTAAATCTAAAATATAGATTGAAACGTGAAGGTAGTTATGTTGTCGGTGATGATAATCACTGGGTTAGTGCTGATGAATTAGTAACTGCATATAAATCTTTAGCTAGCAAGAAATCAGATAGTTATTCACTTGAATGGAAATGGTTTGATGATGATGGAAATGATACTATTGCAGGGGAAAAAATGAGAAGTCTATATAAATTATATGTAGAGCTACATTTTGAACAAATCTAATGAAGAAAGCATTAAGCATAATTATTAGTATATTATTTGCACTTATATTAGTAATTAATCTAATAGCAGCATTTAATATACCAATATTTGGAATTAAGATTTTTAAAGTGGCTTCTGGGAGTATGGAGCCTACTTTGCTTGTTAATAATTTAATACTTGTTAAAGAATCATCAAAATATAATATAGGAGACATAGTTACATATAAATATGATGATAGTTATATTACTCATAGAATAGTTTCTATAGATAATGAAGAGATAATAACTAAAGGAGATGCAAATAATACTGAAGATAATCCTTTCAATAAGAATTTAATAGTAGGTAAATATCTTTGTAGTGTCCCTTTTAGTAATCTAATGAATTTATTATTTGCTAGACCATATGTATATATATGGATAACTATGTTAATTGGAGCATTTGTCATAATACAATTTAAAAAATAATTTTTTGAAAGGAGTTGAAACTAATATGAAAAAATTACATATTACTATATTTGCTTTATTAGTAGTTGCATTTTTAGTTGGTGTAATTATTTATAATTCAGTTTCAACTTATGCAAAATATAGAAGTTCAACTAGTCAAGCTGGTAATATAGCTGTTGCTAAATGGGACATTGAAGCAGATGATAGTGAGAACGATTCTTCTGTATTTAACATGACTATAGGTGATACAGAAAAGGTATATAAATTAAAAATTACTAGTACTTCAGAGGTAAAATCAAATTACTCAATACTAATTACAAATGCACCTGCTGGATTAATGGTGAAACTAGATAATGGGACTTATAAACCTGCTGATAATGGTCAAATAAGTTTCCCAAATGCTGGAGTTATAAATGCTACTACTAGTGATGTTGTTAAGAATCACAATTTGACTTTTAAAGTAGCTATTGGTTCTAATGCAATAAATAATAGTAATGTAAATATAGATGTAGTATTTACTCAGGTAAATCCTGGAGAATAATGCATTTTATTTGTAGTGAAAGGAAGGTGAGGATACTTGAATAAGAAATTATTATGTCTATTAATGATTTTTGGTATGGTTATTAGTTTTAATTCTATAGAGCCTACTTATTGTAAGTATACTTCTACTTCCAATTTTACTGTTACTATAAATGCTACTCAGCCAGAGTATGATGTAGTTTTTAATAGTAATGCACCTAGTGGTACTACTGTAACTGGAACGATGAGTAACCAACATTTTGTATATGGTACAGCTCAGAATTTAACTCAAAATGCTTATGAAATAAATGGTTATTTCTTTGCTGGATGGGAAGCTACTATTGATAATGAAACGGTTACATTTGATGATAAACAAAGTGTTAATAATCTTACACCAGTAAATAATGGAACAGTAGTGTTAAATGCAAAATGGACACAAGGGGTTGCAGAAATAAATGGTACTTACTTTACAACGTTACAAGGGGCAATAAATTCAATTACAGATAGTACTGAAACAACTATTAAATTACTTACTGATGTAGGGGAAAATATA
>JAEEGL012301189.1_pt1 | contig 20743 bp, 20 predicted proteins | sample 9134231 | NCBI WGS metagenome assembly JAEEGL01 (sample SAMN16246548, study PRJNA631951) | gut metagenome | biome: gut microbiome; feature: rumen; material: fiber-attached | host: Bos | place: Iran: Karaj | collected 2018-10
CCGTTTTCATGTATAACGTCGGTTATTTTCTTTAATCCCTCTATCTGCCCGTCTTCCCAGATACCAAGTTCGGTATCTGCAAGCCTGGAACGTTTGGTGATCGCTGTCGCCTCTACTATTATAAGGCCAAAACCGCCCTTGGCAAGTTCGCGGTAATGATCTATGTTTTTGTCGGTAACATAGCCGTTGTCATCCGTCCAATGAAAACATACCATCGGCGGCACCGCGAATCTGTTCTTTATCGTTAGATTTTTGATCTGTAATGTCCTGTTCATGTTTCCCCCAATCTGTGTCCTACCACTGTTTATATGGACATCTGCCGTCTTTGTAAAGAGCTCTTAATTCCACATAACATCCGCAGGCATTGCATGTTCCGGCATTTAAACGGTCGCACTGCTTGCATACGCCGAGACGCTCTTCGTAGATCTCCGGGGCAGCGCGGTCTGCCGGTTTGATCGCTGCCTTGTATTTTTCGATATTTGCGGCGTCCGCTTCGGCCATTTCACGAAGCAGACACCGCTTACATTCCTTTATTGCCTTGTTATCAATTTCCATGTTTATACCTTGCCGAATGCAGACTGTACCCCTTACCCGCAGGGTTCTGCGCCGGTCTGCCAATCGTTGCGCTTATTCGGCGATAACGACGCTAGCCACCGAGCAGGGCGGAAGTTCAAACGAAAGCTTGTCGCCGTTAAGCGAAACCTCAAAGGCCTTAGTTTTCACACGGTCGGGCGCATCAAAAGTATTGTGTGCATGTACTTCATCGGTAAGTATGCGTGCTACGGCGTTCTTTCCGTCAAATCCCGCAATGACAGCATCGATCTTTGCACTGTCTTTAAGCGAAGAATTGGTAACCGTAAGGGTCATTTCGTTTTCTTTTACCGAAGCTGAAGTTGTGACGGTGGGAACGCCCTCGCTCTCGGTCAAAAGATCCGTGTAACAGTATACCGCATCGGCATCCTGATGCGACTTGTAAAGGTCGAATACATGATATGTGGGCGTAAGGAGCATCTTTTCGCCCTCTGTCAGTACAACCGACTGAAGAACGTTTACGGCCTGGGCGATATTCGCCATTACCACACGCTTACTGTGACGGTTAAAGGTATTAAGCTCCATGCCGGCAACTATCGCATCACGCATAGTGTTCTGCTGATACAAAAATCCGGGATTTGTGCCTTCTTCAACATCATACCAGCATCCCCATTCACCTACCACCAGTCCGATCTTGTTGTCGGGATCGTAACGGTTCATGATCTCGGTGTGACGGGTTAAGAGTTCGTCCATGAACGCTGCGTTTTTAAGAGTCGTGAAGTACATATCATCGGTAAAATCGGTGGCGCTTCCTTTCTTACCCCAGTCGATCACGGTGTAATAATGAAGGTCGACGCCGTTTACGATATTGGGATCGAGGTTCTTCATGAGGACTTCCATCCAGTTGTAATCCGTTGCGTTGGGTCCGCATGCGATCTTATAGAGCTTATTGTCCGAATGATTCTTACAGTATGTCTGGAACTGTCTGTATTCATCGACATACTTCTCGGGTTTCATCGCTCCGCCGCATCCCCAGTTCTCGTTACCTACGCCGAGATATTTAAGCTTCCAGGGCTTTTCGTGGCCGTTTGCCTTTCTGGCATCGGTCATGGGTGATGTTGCATCGGATGTGATGTATTCGATCCATTCCGACATTTCCTGAACGGTTCCGCTTCCGACATTGCCGTTAATGTAGGGTTCGCAGCCCACAAGTTCGCAGAACTTCAAAAATTCATGTGTTCCGAAAGCGTTGTTTTCCGTCACGCCGCCCCAGTTTGTGTTGATGATGGATTTACGGCTCTCCTTGGGGCCGATGCCGTCTTTCCAGTGATATTCGTCGGCAAAACATCCGCCCGGCCACCTGAGTGCCGGAACCTTAATATTTTTAAAAGCCTCGATGATATCTTTTCTTAAACCTTCGACATTGGGAACACTCGAATTTTCGCCGACATATATGCCTTCGTATATACATCTTCCGAGATGCTCCGAGAAATGTCCGTAGATCTCGGGATTTATATGTCCGAGTTTATCCTTTGCGTTGATAAGAACGTTTACTTCTTTTGTTGCCATAACCTCTCCTTTATAAACATTTTATTTTATAAAAAACCATTATGATTATATGGCAAAAAAACACTTCCGTGTTGTATGAAACTGCGGGATTATTGCAATTTTCTTACTACACGAAAGTGTTCTGATATTTTACCGGTATTATTACGCTATTTCACGCGCTTGTTTACTGTTTTATGCGGTCCTGCGTTATCACTCGGCAAGTTCATAAAATGTTCCCAGAGGATCTATGTAACTGCCGTCTTTAAGTATCGAAAAGTGAAGGTGCGGTCCCGTTGACTGCCCTGAGGATCCGACCGTTGCGATGATCTGTCCGGCCGTAACACTGTCTCCTACATGCACATTTATCGTATCAAGGTGACTGTACATATATGTGATCGTATCGTTAACCTTAACCTTTATCGTATTTCCGCTTTCCCAGTCATAATCGGCATATTCAACGGTGCCCGCCGCTGCTGCGATAACCGCGGTACCCTTCGGTGCGGCCAGATCGATGCCCGGATGCACTTCTGTTTCACCTGTCTCATCCGATTCACCGGCTAAAATTTTATGCCTGTCTCCGAACTTACCTGTTATGATCGTCGATTCAACGGGCCATACCCATCCGTCCGAAAGTGCTTTTACGGATGAAGCCGTGTTCACTTCGCCCGCTACAGCCTCCTCAGGGCCTTCGCCTGTCGCAGCATCGCCGCTGATTTGCTCACCTGAATCTATATATTCATCTTCAACAATGCTTTCCTCGGCTGTACCGGGTGCGGTATTATTCGCAGTCTGTGCTGCTGAATCCGCAGTAGTGTCGGTTTCCGTGCCCTGCGCGGTATCACTCGCAGGCTGTGATGCCGAACCCGGAGCGGCATCGTTTGCCGTGTCGTCTGCGGCATCGATCATGTTGCCGTCTGCAGCACCGTTCGCTTGCTGCTCTGCCGTCTCTTTCGGCGATGGTTCCGCAAACAGCTGCGGTGCCTTTACAACCATACATAATATCAGAGCTATCGTTGCGACTGTTGCCAGTACGATAGTGATAACGCCTGCTTTCTTTTTATCATTCATGTTCTTTACCCTCTTTTCAATGTCAGTCTCGCCGAACGCAGTAGGCACAGGACCGAACACTTTACCTTTGGAGGCAAAGAAAACGAGCCATTTTCCGTAGTCTTTTTTAACTTTTACACTTTCCCATCTGAGTACGGCCTCGTCGCAGGAAAGTTCCATATCAAGATTGAACAGTTTAAACGCGATCCACGCAAGCGGATTCATCCAGTAGATAGCAAGTATCGCAAACGCGATCGCCTTAAAAAGCGTATCGTGGCGCCTGATGTGCATCTTTTCATGCCTGATCACGTAATTGAGCCTGCCGATATCAACGCCGGAAGGGATATAGATCTTTGGTCTTACAATGCCGAATACCATCGGGGAGTCAATGTAATCGCAGACATATACGTTCTGTATTTCCGATGCAAAAGAAAGCGCTGTCTTAGCTTTAAGTTTTACATAACCCGCAACGCCCCAGATAATCATTGCTGTAAGCCCCACTGCCCAGATAACGGCTATGGCCGGCGCTATCGCCGAAACATCGATCAACTGCCCAAAGTTTCCGGCATCTGCGACAGCCTGTGATGAAGCGGTATTGCCAGCATTCGCTACCGCCTGTGAAGCGCCGGCATTGGTGCTGTCGACGAGCATTTGTGAAGCACCGGCGTTGGCGCTGTTCGCAAGAGTTTCGCCCGCTCCGGCGCCGATGACCGCGAAAGCATTTTGTAAAGCCGCATTGCCGGCCGATGCATTTTGAATTCCACCGCCTTGGAAGGCCCTGGCCCCCGATGCTGCCGCGAATCTTTTTCCGATCGCTGCCGTGATCTTGTTGCCGACATTCCGGAATCCGAAGTCCCACAGGCTCTTTATTCCGAGAAGTGCCCATAATCCGTAACTGTACTTGCGCGGAAGTCTTTTAACGGCAAGCCTTGCAATCAGCAAAACTGCCAAAAACAAAGTAAATGCAATATTTCTGTTAAGATATTGAGATCCACCGGAAATCATGATCTGATGTAACATATTCATTTCCTGCCCTCTCTGTGTGTATCTATGAGTTCGATAAGTTTTGAAGCTTCTTCTTCCGATAACTTTTCGCCACCGCAAAACGCCGTAAACATGTCAAATATCGAACCCTTAAATGTTCTGTCCACGAAATCTCTTGAAACTTCGGTCTCGGCGGTATTTCTGTCAACCAGCACCTCTATAACCGCATTATTATTGCTGATATATCCCTTTTCGCACAGTTTCTTGATCATCGTGTATGTTGTCGATTTCTTCCAGTCGAACGCCTTGGCACAAAGATTTACCAGTTCTCCGGAGTTTATGGGCGCATGCTCCCATATAAGCTGCATAAATCTGTATTCGCCTTCAAATAATTTCTCGTAAACCATTACTCTCTTCTCCTCAGTCCGCTTCCCGGACCTTTTTCTTTGATCCTGCGGCACGATCGGTGATCACCCTATCATGCCGCAAAATCGGTCTACTGCGTTCGACCTAAATGTAGTCTATCGCAATAGACCAAATATGTCAACCCCTCTTTTTCAAAAAACGGCGCCGGCAATTTTCTTTTCAGATATGTACTTTAGTACCTTACAGCCCAATACTGACAGACATATATTGATATATGTAATCAAGCAGAAAGCCGGAAAACGCCGTTCGGACCGCGCACAAACCGGGCGACCCGGCGGAAAAGTAAAAGGAGAATATGAAAATGAAAAAGAGATTTGTAAAAAGAATGCTCTGTGTCACCCTTGCGGCCATGACAACCTTAGGACTCACGGCTTGTACCGCCGAAGATGTGACCAAAAACATCGGTTCCGCAGTTACAAGTGAACTTGACGGCGCCGCCGAGAAGATCGATGATGCGGTCAAAGATAACGGCGTCACATCCGCAGACCTTGATAAGGCATCCGACGCACTCAACGAAGCCGCCGATAAGATCGGGGACGTTCTTGACAAAAACGGAATAGAAAAAGACGATTCGATCGAAACTTTAGATGCCATGGAACTTAAATCCGAATGGAAACAGGACCGCGTATACCAGCTTGTCGATCCCACTCCCTGGAACCTTGAAGAACTCAAAGAAGTCGTTGACGTTACGGACCCCGGCAGTGTTGCCGCATATTGGGTATGGGCCGTAACAAGACTCACCGACGATTACGATGACGGAATGGAAATGATGAAATATCTCTTTGCCGACATCGAACCTTTTGGAAGCGGCTATACCGAAGGCGGAGTTTCCGGTCAGGCCGGATGGGACAGCTATTTCAACGAACGTCTTAACGACAGCAACTACAGCTGGCTTCCGCGTGCATACTTTGACGGTTGCACAAAAGAAAACGGATATACTCCCCGTCGTCCCAGATCGATCGAACTTTATTACAACGACACCAATACAGAAACCATAAATGCACAGACCTTTGAATCTCTCGGCCGCCTTAACATCGTTTACTGGGTTCAGAGTTATGCCGGCGGAAATCAGGTAAATATCGAACTTTCCAGATTTGAAGGCACAAACCGCTGGTACGTTACAAACGGAGCATCCTCGGCCGCACTCTTCTATCAGCAGCCCGCAGGAAACGGCACCAAAGATATCCCCAATGACGACAGCACTCAGGCACAGCACGACGCCGCTTACGGGAACTAAGAAGTATTTTTTTAAACCGGCAATTTATCCAAAGCCGAGATCAACAATAAAACGCAGAAAATCCACCGGAGGTATCGCCCTCCGATGGATTTTTTGTTTGCTGTCCTAATGTAATTCTTACGTATACAGTTTGCTGCGTGCTTCAGCGGTAAGTGCGGATCTTTGATCGTAGAAAACTCCGCCGTAGGAAGCGCTGCTCGTTACATACCATCTGTCGCTTCCGTCAAACTTGCTAAGAGTTATGTTAACCTGGTTGCCTGCCGCATTACTCTTTATCCAGTATACGACATTGAGTCTTCCAAGCTGCGAAAGGCTCTGGTCGTTGGTCGCCTGCGTATTGGGTGCGTTGTAGTGAAGTTCCACTGCAAGGGGTTCAGCGGGCTTAAATCCGTTGGATGCCACCGCGCCTTTAAAATATGCTCTGGGAAGCCATCTGTAATCATCACTCTTTAAGCGATCGTTAAAGAAAGGATCAAATCCGGCCTTGCCCACATTTCCGCCTTCGGTAAATCCTCTTCCGAAAGGCTCAAGATCGGCAAAAAGATATTTAAGCATGCTCATTCCGATATCATAATCGGCTGTTAAAGCCATTACGCCGTAAAGCCAGTATGCAGCAACGCTTCCGGGATCGGATACATCCACCATACTCTTTAATTCGTCAAGATTTTCGGGCATTCCCTTAAGTTCAATAGTCCTGTCCTTGGCATAATCCATGGAAAGACCTGTGGCTGCAGCCGTAACTGCAGAAACCCCCGACATTACTTTGTCAAATAATCCCATAAAAATCCTCCTGTTTGTTCTCTGCCGAACATGCCGGCTTTCACACATTATTTCCGGTCGGACCGGATCTTAATCATTTTATCAAAAAAGCAACCGGACGGCAATGCTTGACGCACAGACCTCTTGTGTGCTATTAAGGATTAAAACGATAAAACCAACGGAGTTTTCGATGCAATACACGATACTTATCACAGATGATGATGTTTCAATAGGAAATATGTTAACGGAAGCGCTTGAAGGTGCGGATTACCGCGTACTTAGGGCATATTCCGGTACCGAAGCGTTGATGATACTTGAAAAAGAACGCCCCGACCTTATCCTTTTGGATCTCATGCTGCCGGGTCTTTCCGGTGAAGAAGTGCTTTCCCGCCTAAACGGCATACCGGTCATCGTGGTAAGCGCCAAAACAGATGTCGATCACAAGATAAAACTTCTTTATGAGGGTGCAAGCGATTATATCACCAAACCGTTTGTGATATCCGAACTTCTTGCCCGGATCTCGGCTGTTTTAAGGCTTTCCGGCACCGGCAGACAGGTTTCGGAACATGAGGATGACAATGTCCTCACAGCAGGCGGGATCGAGCTTGATACCGAACTTTCAACCGTCAGGATAGGCGTGAAGGAACTTCCCCTGACGCGTACGGAATCGGCCATACTTCAGATCCTTATGCAAAACCCGAATCGCCCCATAGGCCGCAGTACCATCCTTGACCGCATAAGCCTCTATACCCCCGACTGCACGGAGCGTTCTTTAAAGCAGCATATCAGCAATATCCGCAAAAAGATCATGAGCGTCGACGGTATCGATCATATCGAAGCGGTTTACGGTATTGGCTTCAAATTCAACTGACATCTTAATCTTGACGAAATCTTGACATTTCTTTGTCAACTTTCTTGACCACGTCCCTTTATCATGTGATTCAGATAAATCACAGAAAGGGACTTTTTTCATGGAAACAATATTTCAATGCGAACACTTATGCAAAAACTACGGCAGCTTCAGTGCATTATCCAATCTTAACATGCACATAGAGCGAGGCTCCATATACGGGTTTGTAGGCAAGAACGGCGCCGGCAAGACCACTCTCATCCGCCTGCTGTGCGGTCTTCAGAAGCCAAGCGCGGGTTCTTTTACCTTAATGGGCAATCCTTACGACAGCAAAGATATTACAAAGGCGCGCAGACGTCTCGGTGCGGTCGTTGAATCTCCCGCCATCTTTAAAGATCTGTCGGCAAAAGACAATCTCATACAACAATACATCATGCTGGGCCTTCCCGACAAAAAAGGGATCGATGAACTTTTAAGCCTTGTCGGTCTTGCCGATACGGGACGCAAAAAAGCAAGGAATTTCTCCCTTGGAATGAAGCAGCGTCTCGGTCTTGCCATGGCTTTATGCGGGCAGCCCGATTTCATAATTCTTGACGAGCCCACAAACGGTCTCGATCCTCAGGGAATAATCGAAATAAGGGAACTGATACTTAAACTGAACCGGGAAAAAGGCATCACGTTTTTGATCTCAAGCCACATCCTCGACGAACTCTCAAGACTTGCGACCCACTACGGTTTCATAGATCACGGTCATATCGTCAGGGAAATGAGCGCCGAGGAACTTAAGAACGAATGCCGGAAATCCGTGCGCATAAAGGTCAGTGACACCGCGATACTGTCGGGAATACTGGATAAGCATGAACTCGAATATAAGATCATTGACGACAATACCGCGGATATCTACTCCGAGATCATCTTCTCGGACATAGCCACAGAGCTCTCCAAGGCAAACTGTACGGTATTCACGATGGAAGAACATGACGAAAGCCTTGAAGCTTTTTACCTTTCACTTCTCGGAGGTTCTCAGGATGCTTAGGGTATTTTATTCGGATCTGCGCTTTGCGCTCTGTTCGAGAGGTTTTAAGACATGCTGTATCATAACCGCAGCTTATACTACCTTCACATCGTTGCTTTTGCAGACGGTAAGTTACTTTTTCTATCATGAATCGATAACCGGCGATGATGTCTTAAACTGCTACTCGGATATGGCGATCTTTATAATAACGGCCGCTACTCTGTTTGTTTTTACGACGGATTTCGCCGACGGTACAATCCGCAATAAGCTCATCTCAGGCGCTACCAGAAGCGATATTCTGATCTCCGCCCTTTTAAACGGCGGGATCATCGGAGCGTCACAGGCGGCAATATTTATGGCGGTACAGGCGGTATTAACGCTTATCATGACCGACGGATATTACCTAAAGAGCATATCGGAAGCAGCCCGCACGGGACTTATCTTTACAGCCGCCTCTGCAGCGGTAGGGATCTTCTCCACAATGCTCATCATGGTATTGTCGGGCAAAAGAACAGTCATCTCATATGTTGCCGGTCTCGTCATCGCTTTCCTTTTCAGGATCGTAAGCCTTGAAGTTTCCGACAAACTCTATCCCGAAAGCGGATTCACGGCACTTACGGGCACCAGGCTTGCCGTATACAGATTTTATGACCGCTATGTACCTTACGCCCACTTTACGTCGATCACGAGATGGGATTTTGCAAGCTATATAATCGGAGCGTTGGCTTTAGCACTTATATCGTTTGTCATCGGACTAATATTATTTAACCAAAAAGAGTTCAACTGATCTGAACGGAGGAATCAAGATGTTATCAATATATAAAGCAAATCTTTTAAGACTGATCAAAAACCCTTTGTTTATCGGAGGTTTGATCATAGCCTTTGCGGCGACCTATATGTTTACGGGAGTATATGTTTTTCCGCCTCTTGCAGACGATCTTCCCGAGTATCGCATGATATTTGTCAGCGTTGCCATGATCCTGTATTTCAGCTTCTTCAGTGCGATCTTCATCAACAGCGAATATTCCGACGGGATCATCAGAAACCGTATCATTGCGGGATACGCTCAGCAGGATATCTATCTTGCACATGTACTCACGCAATATACCGCGCTGTTTATTATGCACGTGGTCTATATCATTGCAGGCATTCTTGCGGGCGCAAGGATCACCGGAAACGGTGCTGCCGCGATCGCAACGATCTTTGTTGCAATGATCGGATATGTAACACTTATGTGCACGATAGGTTTCCGCATAAAGAAAGTAATCTGGTCCGTACTCGCGGGAATGCTGACATTTAACCTGTGTTTTAACTGTATTTTATTCGGAAATGCGCTGATCACATTTTCCGAAGGTACTGCCCATAAGTTCTTTTCCGTTGCCTATTTCTTTAATGCGATGGGACAATGGTTTGCGCTGGGACCGTTTTCTTCCGAAGAAAATTATGTATATAACAGTCCCTTATTAAAACTTGGTATCTCTCTCGCATTGTGCGTGATATTCTTAGCACTCGGACATATTGGCCTTAAAAAGCGCGATCTTGCTTGATACGGAGGAATGACATGAAAACATTTAAAACAAAGGCAAACATCGTACTTGCCTTACTGCTTGCTTTCATTCTGATATCGATCGTGCTTGCGACCGGCATCATCGACAGGCCCCGCAGGATAAAAGGGATTGAAGATGTGGGAGTTTCTTTTGAAGATTTTAAGGTCCCCGAAGACGTTAAAGTGGTCGGTATCGGCGAAGCAACACACGGCAACACCGAATTTCAGACCGTAAAACTGGAAGTTCTTAAAAAACTGGTGGAAAGCGGTAAATGTCATGCCATAGCATTCGAGATGACTCCCGGTGAAGCGGCCGGTTACAACTATGCCATACAGCAGTCTTCCGGCGACATTACCGAACTTATCTCAAAGACCGATTATCCCCTTTACGATACCCCGCAAATGGTCGAACTTATCGAGTGGATGCGTAATTATAATTTAAGTCACGACCCTAATGAGTCCGTCAGATTTTACGGCATTGACATGCAGGGCGGATACAGAGACCTTGAATATCTTGCGGATGTGGCTAAAAGAGACCCTGCTTTTTACGAAGCAGCGGACAGCGAAAAGCTTATAAGCCTTGCAGCTGACGAAGAACCCGACCTTACCGCCGAACACGACTTCTTTGAATCACTTTCGCAAAAGCTTGCTGGTGAAAGCGACGCTGAACACCGGACCGCCGCCGTGATAGCGGGTACTGTCTTACAGTGGGTCGATGCCCCCCGTTACAGCGAAGATCCCGCCGGTTACGGTCTATACAGAGATACCTGTATGGCTAAGAATCTGATGGATTATTATAATATCGAACTCTCACGGGGATACGATCAGATACTTGTGACCGCTCACAACGGGCATGTTGCCAAAGGACCCGATACGGCAATGGGCAGCTGTATAAACGAACTCTTTGAGGGAAGCTACTACTGTATCGGAACCGATTTTTACAACACCGTAGTCAATGTACATACTGCAGGGACATACGATGAAAACTACCAAAGAGCCGATCATGAATACTGCTCGGACAGTCCCATGGCATATCAGGCACAATTTTTTAAAAACGGCAGATACTGCCTTGATCTTAAGAGTATAACCGATCCCGGCAATAAAATTTATAAACTCATACACAAACCAAACTTTACGGGACTGACCGGTGAAGGATATAATCCTATGTGGGAAATATATAAATCTTATCGTGCCAGGATCGTGGCTGTCGATCATTATGATGCAATGATATATTATTACAACACGACACCGATCAGGCCGATACACTACTAAGACCGGAACCCCGGTATGACCCGGGCTGTTCAGTAGAGGAAACCTGATATGATCTACGCACTGATCGTGAGTCTTTTCATTAACTTATGTCTGTTATGTAAACTTTCATTCATGCACTCATCCCTCAAGAGTCTGCGGACGGATTTCTCTGAACGCAGCACGCTTGACAGTAATACGCTTCTCGGAACGTCAAGTAAGGACCGCGAGATACTTAAGTTAACATCCGCCATGAACGATACACTCAACACACTTCGCGGTTCCTATCACAAATACAGGCAGGGCGATGCAGAAGTCAAGACCGCCATCACCAATATCGCTCATGATCTGAGGACACCGCTTACTGCTATCTGCGGATACGCGGAAATGGGGCTTGTCCAAGAAGATCCCGGAGAGCTTATCAAGTATCTTACGGTAATCTCGGAACGTGCGGAACATATGAAAAAACTTACGGGTGAACTGTTTGAATACTCTATGATCACCGGCGGTGAGCAAACCGAAGAACTTAAAGACGTAAACATCAATCATGTCCTTGAAGACTGTGTCATGAACTTTTATCCCGAATTTGAGAAAAAGAAAATGACACCGCTTGTAGACATTACGGAAACACCTGTTGTAAGAAGCCTCTATCCCTCATATGTTGAAAGGATCTTTTCGAATCTTCTTTCAAACGCTCTTAAGTATAGCGACGGAGACCCGGGGATAATACTCAGATCCGACGGAACGGTCACCATATCCAATCCGGCCGGTGACCTTTCGGGTGTCGATGTCAACAAACTCTTCGACCGTTTCTTTACCGTTGAGACAGCCCGCAACAGCAACTCTCACGGCCTTGGTCTTTCGATAGTAAAAACCCTGGCGGAACGAATGAACTGCCCGCTCGAAGCAGGATATGAAAACGGATGTCTGGTGATATCCATACGATTCCAATAATGCCCTGAAATGACCGCCATCCGTGGAAACACATGTCAAACGCAAAATCGCCCGCAGAACAATGTCCGCGGGCGATATCTTTATACAAGTTATGATCAGTTAACCTTAAAGAATGCGATGTTCTCTTTGAGCTTATTGGAGATATCGTTAAGCTCATCAGCTTCTGCAACAACTTCATTCATGTTGGAAGTAAGCTGTGTGATGGAAGCATTGGTCTCCTCGGTGGAAGCCGCATACTCTTCGGAAATACTTGAAAGCGATTCAACGGATGAAAGGATCTTTTCTTTGCCTTCGCCCATTGTCTCAACAAGGGAAGCGATCTCCTTGTTACCGTCTTCTGTAGCGGTAAGGATCTCAAGCATCTGATCGAATGCTGCACTCATCTTTTCAAGAGCTTCAACTTCGCTTACGGTAGCATCCTTGATGCTGTTGGTAAGTGTACGGTTGTTATTGGAGTACTGGGTGATGGTGCTGAGCATCTGAGTGATCTCGCCTGCCATCTGGTTGGACTCTTCTGCAAGGCCCTTGATGTTATCTGCAACAACCGCAAATCCCTTACCTGCTTCACCTGCTCTTGCAGCTTCGATCGAAGCGTTAAGTGCAAGGAGGTTGGTCTGGCTTGCGATATTGATGATACCTTCGGCTGCTTTGCTGATCTCTTCAACAACTTCTGCGGTCTTGCCTACGGATTCGGCAACCTGACCGGCCTTCTCATTTGTTGCCTCATCGGCTTTCTGAATATCCTGAAGCTGTTTCTTTAAAGCGATCGATTCATTGTAAAGCTTGGTAACTCTTTCAAGGTTGCTGGATGCAGCATCCTGAACTCTGTCGATGCTCTCACCGATGTCTCCGGTAATACCTGCGGTAACCTGAACATCTTCAGCCATTGACATAGCGCCCTTTGAAAGCTCGTCAACTGCGATCGAGATGTTACCTGTATTTTCTTCGGAAAGTGCGATGCTGTCTTTGGTATTGACTGCTTTTGCATTAACTTCATCGGCACAGTTAACAACATCGAGAAGTGAACTCTGAAGATGACTTCTCATGTCTTCCATAGAAGCTTCTACATTGTGGAATTCACCAAACATGCTCTCCTGCTTAACTTCTGTAACAAAGTCACCGCCTGCCATATTGTTAACGGCTTTAACCATGTATTTGATGCTTAAGCGCATCTTGTGAAGGATGATCACAGCAGTTACAAGGATAACTATGGTAATGATCGCGAAGATACCTATGCTGGTCAGGATCTCAGCCTGGATCTGCTTCTGACGGACCGCCTTTTCGTTGGTTGCCCAGAGTTCGGTGATATCTGTCATTTCAGAAAGTGATGCTCTTGCGGTATCGAAATTCTGAATGAAAAGTGTATAATCTCCGGATCCCGTAGCTACGTCATAGATCTCATCCCATGCTGCATAGTTGGCAATGAATGCATTGTAAAGAGTTTCAAAGTTATCGGTATCGACAACAGTTTCCTTGGCAAGACGTTCTTCTTTAACGGCAATGTCGTGTGCCTGATTTACACGATCGAGAACCTGTACTTTGTTGTCCTCATAATCGGCATAATAGATATCAAGAAGTTCCTGAAGCTGTTCCGGCGGAATATCCATGGGAGCCATTGATACGTCGTGATACTGAAGTGCAGCTATCATTGACTGGTAATAGTCTCTGTCCGCATTTATAAGCTTTTCACTTATTGAATAGAGATGATCGAAATAAAGTTCTTCATCAGCCTGACTAACCTTCTGTAACTTAACGCCAAAATACAGAACACTGATGATAACCATCGCTACCAGCACAACTCCTGCAGTCATCATAGCAGCAACTATGCTGAGTCTTTTTTTGTTCTTCATATAATTGTCTCCCTCCATAGCTTAAATGCCAATAATTAGTGTTTAAAGTGCTTGAATTATATCATTTGCATAACTATATAACAATGGGACAAAGCCATTATTAATCACAAATTAACGCCCTTTAAGATTTTCGGATATGTTTAAAATCAGTTTTTCCTGAACAAAAGGTTTGGAAACATGAGCATTCATGCCTGCTTCAAGCGTATCGCGGATATCAGCTTCAAAAGCGTTGGCCGTCATGGCAACGATCGGGATCGAGGAAAGTGCGGGATCGTCAAGCGCCCTTATCTTCCTGGTTGCCTCAAGTCCGTCCATTACCGGCATAAGAACATCCATTAATACAAGATCGATATCGCCGGGCTTTGAATTTTTAACGGTTTCTATTGCATCGAGTCCGTTGTCGGCAGTGATGACCGTAAATCCGTGCTTTTCAAGCACACGCTGTGCAAGTTTTAAGTTTGTTGCAATATCATCCACCACCAGCACGGTAGTTCCGGAATAATCTCTTGACAATGCTACCTCGGCATCTTTGTCGGCTGAAGTGCCGGCATCGCTTACCGTCACGGGTTTAAGCGGAATATTGATAATAAACTCGCTGCCCTTGCCAAGCTCTGTCTCAAGTTCGATCGTGCCCTGCATGATATTAACGATGTTCTGTACGATCATCATGCCAAGGCCCGTACCCTGGGTTTCATTTACGATATTGCGGTTTTCACGCGAATATGCTTCCCAGATATGCTTGCTGAACTCTTCGGACATACCGATACCGGTATCTTTTACTCTGATCTCATAGTGCAAACAGTCATTTTTCTCTTTAAGTTTTCCCGCGAGGAGTACGCTTCCGCCCTTGGGTGTAAACTTATATGCATTGGAAAGCAGGTTTAAGATGACCTGATTAAAGCGGAGACGGTCACATTCAACCGTATCATCTCCCGCTTCGTCAACATCGACCTTGAAATCCAATCCGTTTTCTTCCATCTTAACGCGTACCATTGCGGCACATTCGTTAAGAAGATCTTTTACCTTCGAAGGAGACTCGGAAAGTTCCATCTTTCCGCTCTCGATACGGCTCATATCCAGAATATCGTTTATGAGATTCATTAAGTGATCGCCGGCTTTTGTGATCTTATCAAGGTAATCTTCAAGATGTTCTCTATTGTCGATCTCATCCATCGCAAGCCTTGAAAATCCCGTGATCGCACTCATGGGAGTGCGAATATCATGCGACATACTGGAAAAGAAGTCCGTCTTGGCTTTGTTGGCCTTGTTGGCTTCCTCTATCGCCGATAACAAAAGTGTCTGACGGTTCTCGAGTTCCTGCTTCTGAGATGCGATCAGCCTGTCAGCGTCCATCTTCTGAGCGCGCACGTCATCGATGACCGATGTTGTTATGAGAAGTCTGTCAACTCTTCCCGTGTTGCTGCGCTCGATAACATGGTAATCGATCCTTATCCACTTATTCTCCGCATCGTCTTTATACAGGAATTCACGCTTGTCGCAATCTTTGAAGAGTTCATCTCTTATGCTCTCTATATTGCCAAGTTTACTTCTTTCTTCGTCGGTAACATCTGCTTTTCCGGCGACTTTTGATATTATCACCTGCGGATCGACCACCTCATCCGAAGAAGTAGCTCCTTCTTCTTTGATCCTCTTTCCCTCGTTTTTGACAAAGTCGGTTAAAAAGATGCAACAATATTCCTCGGCAAGAGACTGAATTATCTGGTTGTCAAGTTTAATGGCACCCAGTTCGGTCTCGGATATAAGCGTTGCCGATCCGAATGCTTTAACGGGATTTCCGTTTTCGTCAAACTGAGTGGTATATTTTATTCTGAACGGGATACGACCTACGGTAAGGGGCACATCCATTTCCGCTTCCGGAAGGCCTTCATCTATTTTATGCATAAGATCGTGATAACGATCGTAGTAATCCATCGGGAAAATACCCATATCAAATACGGGTTCGGGATAATTCTCGACAACGGCAGGAACACCGAGATCTCTCATGCATCGATAGCAGGGACGCATTTCTTTGGTCTTGATATCGTATTCCCAGTTATATATATTTATCTGCTCACTGGCCTGAGTGTATCTGTATTCGATATCGTGAAGTGTCTCCATTACCTGTTTTTCGTTGGTAATGTTTCTTACACCTTCAAATACTATGGCTTCATCGGGAGTCTTTGATATAAGGATCAGTTTGCTTTTTATATAGACATGATCATATCCGCAACAATTTGAAAACATGAGCCTCTTTGTGTCGATAGACTGATCCTTGCCAAGATCGACACATCTCTTTACAGCTTCGGTAAAAGCCATAAGACTGTCCGTTTCAAAACACTTATCGAGCGGAGCTGCGAGATAATCCTTTTCTGCCACATTCATCCACAGTTCGGGAAGGTATTTTTCGTTGATATCAAGTATCTTAACTTCTCCGCCTTTGTATGAATATACAGCAGCCGACTCGCAAAACTTGTTGTGTAAAATGTCTCTGTAATCCATATTTACTCCTTAACCAAAATGTATTTATCTGTTCTCCGTTACACTTCTTTCAATGCAAAAGAACGCTGTCCGTATCATACTCGGCGAAAATTATATCACACCGCAAGCAACGAACACTTAACAAGATCGCATATCAAAAAAAAGGCAGCCCAATGCGGCAGATCAAAAAAGGATGCGACCCCCTAAAGGTCCGCATCCCGTTTTCTTTTTCCACTATATCTTTCCCGCATTTTTAAGTGAATCGTACGTCTCCGCAAGCCACTCGTTGTAGTGATCGTACGGAACCCTTGTCCACCAGTCCAGAAGTTTGTTCAAAGCCGTGATATCTTCTTTAACAGATGGGCATGTATATTGCTCGGGATCGCGGTTTACAGTCACGACATGTTTATTGTCTTCTTTAAAGTCGATCCGATATATGCAATATCCCGTCCAGCTGCGATGAGCCCAGAGAGTAGAGCCTTCCATATACCAAAACCACTTGTCTTCCATGGCCTGCGGAATGTTGCCGCATCGAAGCGCCGCCATTTCCTCATCACTAAAAGACCGGCTGAGCACAAAAGTCTCATGCCGGTCCGGCATCGGTAGTGTTTTCCAGTCTTCCCTGTGTGCGATCTTCGGTTTATTGTTATCGTCTCTCATAATATGTAAATGATACCAAAACTTGAGAAATAATGAAATATCCTCAGTGAAATCCGGTTTATACCATTAACCCGTTCATTATTGACAGTATTCTCACAAAAAAGTTAAGATTAAAGTGTTAATAGCAAAAGAATAAGAGGGGAATTATGAACAAAAAATCTTCGATAATCGCAGGGAGCGTAATCGCAGTTGTTGCTGTTGTTGCACTTATTATTTATTTCACAGGCAGGAAAGAGGCCTACCGTTCCATAAAGATCTTCGAGATCGACGGCTCGTGCAAGGTGGAACGAAACGGGGACTCGCTCGATGCTTTCAAGGACATGGAGCTTTCTTCGGGCGACACTTTGACAGTTGAAGAAGGCAGTTTCGTTCGTCTTATACTCGACGATGACAAATACGTCTATCTCGAGGCAAACACTAAGATCAATCTCACCGCTACGGGAACAACCAATGACAGCAAGACTATAGTCTATATCGAGTATGGTTCAATGCTCACAGAGGTAAAAAAGAAGCTTTCTGCGACCTCATCTTATGATATCGTAACTCCCAACACCATAATGTCCATACGTGGTACAAAGACACTTACTCAGGTTTTGGAGAATGCTGTCACAGGTCACATCCGGACAAACAATGCCGTCCTCGAAGGGCAGGTAAAGTTAAGATCCGTCAAGGTCAAGGCAGACGGAACCGCTGTATTAGTTGAGAAATATCTCGGCCCCGGCGAAGGGAGCGCATTCTCATCGAACAAAGAAAATCTTGTTTCATCGGAAGATATGAAATTCATCGCCGATACCGGTACATCTGTAAACGGTATCCGGGTCAAGACCGTTTCTGAAAAAGACGCAGACGTTGTATTCGATTCGCCAACATTCGAAGCACCTTTCCTTGAGAACGTAAAGAATGTCCTTGTTGCCGATGCACAGGCGGAAATCGGTGAAGAAGGACTGTCTCAGGAGCAGATTGACGAGATCAATGCGCGGATAAATGAAGTCATTATCGCTGTCGACGCGATAAGTGCAGATTCACGGAAAGCGATTGCCGTTGCATCTTCAAACAATGATAATCAGCAGTCGCCCCGGAAGGCTACTCCTGAGCCTGCTCCGGAAAACGCTTCCGAGTCTACTCCCCAAAACACTCCCGAACCTACTCCCAAAATCGTACCGGAGCCCGCTCCAAAAAACACTTCAGAATCCACTCCCGCAATCACTCCTGCGATTGATGGAAATCGAGAGTATACACCCGTAGCTGAAACAGATGATACGCCGGGCGAAAGCACGACGCCGGTTACCGGCAATACAAACCCTCCCGTAATTGGCGACGATGAAGCGGAAGTATATGACTTCGGTGACAATGGCGGTGTAAATAGCGGAAATAACGAAGCGGAAGGACAATCAGATGAACCAACCGGTGAGACCACAAATCCATCGGGCGGGCAGAACTCAGATCCTACGAACACATCGGATACCGGCACTTCGGTTAACTATAATCCACATGACTCCAGTACCGAAATCGCCGAGCAGGGCTCGGGAAGCAGTACCGAAACGCAGGAACCTGAAACTGTAAATATCGCTTATGGAAGCACAACCGCGTATGTCAGCTCTTCACCGGACAGCGATAATTGGACAGAGATAAGGCTCCGCTTCTACACAATAAGGGGTACGGAGTTTTTTACGTTAGAACAGGGTAATTTGCCCACTAACCTTGCGATTGGAGACCCGCTCCCCGGAACGGAAAACAGCACGATTCTAGTCGAATTTGATACTGAATCCGCAGAATTCGCAGACTACTACGAATTTGCAGGCTGGTACAAATCTGAGAGTGGCGCGAAAGAATTGAATTCTCGGGAGTTTCTTGATACCGCACAGGAGAACAACGTCACGATTTATCCCGGAGTCAGAGCCAAAACCTCAAATTAGATATTACCAATATGTTACCTGCTGCAGAAGTTTCCTTGACTTATAAACCCCGCTGCCAAAAAAGGCAACGGGGTTAAATTATATTTCAATCACTATTATACTGTGTACAGGGCGTTAAACGATCAGTCTATACCCATTAAAAGGATTCCGGTAGCTGCCAAAAGAAAGAGCGCTGCCGCCGCAACCACAATACAAAGGGCCATTAAGACGAATTTTCTTTTGCGTCCCAAAATAATTGCACCCACGGTGCCTAAGATTAACAGAATGATCTCAACCAGTGTCATGTCGTTTCTTCCCCCATAATTTAGACGGTCTTAATCTTCCTTGGTGAATACGATGCTTCCGGAATCAAAAGTGATCACCGATGAGCCGTCGTCAGTCGTTTCAAGAACAAAGACCGTATTGTTGAAATCTTCACCGCTCATCATGTAAGAGCCGTCATTCGAGCGTGAAGAAACAATGTATCCGTTGCTGTCTTCCTCGTCGTTATAATACGAAACGAACGAGCCATCCTCTTCTATCACATAGGAATGACCGTCATGATCGGTCCAGGTTCCTGCAAGCAATCCGATAAGCGCCGCTTCAAGCGAATCGGGATCGTGACCTGCTATAGGAGCTTCTTCGGGGTTCATGTATACATATACCATTTCGTCAAATACCGCATGTCCGTCGGAAACGGTAAACGAAAATTCCTGCTGATCGGTTTCGCCCGTCTCATACCAGTCATCAAGCGCATCGAAATAGTCCTGACGATGGATGGTAAGGGTAAGCACCCCCTTTTCTCCTTCGAGATTTACGGCATATTCTACCCAGGCAAGAGTAAGGTCGTCTCCTCGGCCTGCGGGACAAACGTATAAAGCTCCGTCTTGATCCATGTACATTTCACTATTGTCAATATAGTCTTTGACAAATGATGCATCCACATATTCGGAAAGACAATTCACAAGTTCATCGTAGGTGCTCATACCGGGTTCGTTTACACGATAAAACTCATTGTCAAATCCCCTTATGGTACCTGTGATCGAATCATTGTAATCCGTGGATAAAGCGCCTTCGATCTTAAACCAATACCCCTGGGCAGCCTTGAAAGCATCTATAACATCTTCCTCGGTTATCGCCACGGGTTCCGAAGCCGGCTCGGGATCGTTTGAAGCACTTGCCGAAACCTCCGTCTCATCCGATACCGAAACAGGTGCGGGATCCTCCCCTGAAGCACTGCTTCCCGAAGCCCCGCAGGCTGTAAGGGATAATACCATACCTAACACCAATAATACCGATAATATCTTTTTCATTTTCTTTTCTTCCCCTTTCAACATGTAAATGGTACCAAAGCTTAAGATATAATGAAATATCCGCCGTGAAATATATTATTCCAAAAAGATCGGATGGTCAATGCAACTAAATAAAGTCAGGGGAAACCGTCCCCCTGACTTATGATCTTTCAATAGAATCAACACTCAATCGTCATTTTGGGCAAAAAGAATCAATACGGTATGGCATTCTATTCTTTTGTAAAGCAATCTTCCTCACACCTGTTTATATATGTTGACAGCAGCCATTACTTACAACTTTCTTTGACAAATGCAATCATTCTGTCAAATGCATCTTTTGCTACATCATCAGCACGTTCCGAAGCTACAAAGCAATGCTGCTTCACCATATTTCTTTCTGCAAGAGGATCGATTAATTCGTGC
>JAEEGL011400743.1_pt1 | contig 20742 bp, 20 predicted proteins | sample 9134231 | NCBI WGS metagenome assembly JAEEGL01 (sample SAMN16246548, study PRJNA631951) | gut metagenome | biome: gut microbiome; feature: rumen; material: fiber-attached | host: Bos | place: Iran: Karaj | collected 2018-10
AAGAAATGGTTCCTAGAGAAGAACCATATGTGTACAGATTCACAGTAACTAATACAGATAAAAATGGGAGATTAACAGATGTTCGTTTGTATTACGATTTAAAAATAATTGCCACAACTAACATGCAATTAACCTATGAATTATATAAAAATCAAAACTACTTAAGCAGTAATGCAACAAGCGCAATTAACCTTAATATAGTAGCGCCAGATGAGTATGGAACCTTTTTTAGAACTCTAACTACTAGTCGAGTATATTTCGGATATCAACAAGAAGAAACAAATGAATATACCTTACTAGTGTATTTTCCGGAATCATTTAAAGATAGTAAATATCAAGATTTGATAGAGAGCATTCAAATAAAAATCGACTCTCAACAAGCTGTATAAGATAGAAATGAGGTGACACTTATGAAAAAGAAAATAAGAAGAACTTTTGAATATTTAAAAACCCATAAAAAAGCAAGAATATTTAGCATAGCAATCATAAGTGTTGTCTCTATATTCTTTCTTGTGAATTTCTCTCGATATGTTAAACAAATAATAGAGAACTACATTACCAGAACAGAAAGATTCTACTTCAATAGTGATAAATTAACTACTGACAATAAAACTTTCGAAATTAATTACTGGCCAGGAGCTGCTCCTTATGAAATCAGCATTACTGTTAACAGTTTAGATAACAACCTACGAGGAACAGACATACAAATCGATTATGCTCTTACTTGCGAAGCAGGAGCCGGTATTCGTTGCGAATTATCCCAAAATGGTGGAACTATTGAAACAGATACTAACAAAGATACCTTTACAGCAACTGCAATTCCGACTAGGCCTTTTCAAGATGGAGAGTCTTCATATATTAAAGTAACTGCCAGAACTACCGAACCATTTGAAAAGGAACTAAGTGCCACCTTTGTTTTCGTTGTAGGGCATTATGGATTGTCATACAAAATCGAAGATGAACAAGGCCAGCCATACCTAGAATCAGTTATTTCGAATACGGATGACTATTATATAGTTAGAACCGCCTTTGGCACTCATAGTGTAGGAGATAGAATTTCTACTGCCGAGTATTCACTTTTAAGTGAAGGCGAAAAAAATAATTGCACGGGCGTTATCATAGAGCTTAGTTTTGACCCGAATGTCTTAAGACTTGATATGACCAACTATTATTATCAAAATAAAATATCTGAAACTATTGAACCATTAAGTGATGGATATAATTATGTTAATAGCTTTAAATTCTCGATACCTCCTCAGACAGCTATTGCTATTAAGTTTTACAAATTAGATGTTACTGAGAATTATACCTATCCATTAGGGGAAGATGATGATCCTATCGTGGAAATAGATGCTAGCTAGAAGGTGATAAAATGATTAATATAATGAATGAATACACTGCTTTTACCAAAAGATGTCTAAATAGTTATATGAAATTCATCTTGGATAAACAATACGATAAAGGAATTGTTAATAGATATATAGATAAATACATTGAAATAAGATATTCTAATTATTTAGATGAAAATACTATTAAAGACACATTAGCTAAAAAGATAACAAAGGGTATTAAAGATACAACCATAGCATTAGAAGAAAATCTGCCGGCTAATAAAGAAAATATAATTAAAAATACTGAAAAAATATTCAAATATGTAAACTCTTTAGATTCCTCTTATTTTTTAGAATCACATAATAAAGTAATTGAAAATATAGGGATAATTAGAAGAGATATATTAGAACTTGATAATAATAATTTTTCTAATGCTTTAGATAAAATGTTAAGAGAAGATATAAAAAAAAGAAAAGAATTCTTAGATAGTTTTTCAAGCGATACATTTTCATTAACAAAAACAAGATTGAATAAAAGTTCTAATTTACTAAGAGTAAATGTTAAAGACAATATTAAGTTTCCAGAACTATATAGTGATATAGCTATAGACAAGGCGCGTCATAAAGATAGTATTAGTGAAGATATTATAACTATCGGTTACATACTAACAACAGTAGAGATAATAAATAATTTGATTAGCAATAATTTTAATAATACTTATTACTTACCATTACCAACGTCAATATTTAATAAAACTACCAAAAAGAATCGGCTACTAAGTATAATAGACAACGAATATATACTAGAACATATTAGTTTAGTAATAACATTTAACGCTTTTCAACAGAACAAAAGTAATGTTGTCGAATTAATGCATAAAGGTTATATGTTTACTATTGCTCTAGACAAAACATTTGATTATTGTTCTGAAAACCTAGAATATTTAGAGATGTTTAGCAATATTTTTATGCTAAAAGATAAATACTACTACAAAGATATGCTAAAAAATGGTAAACTAGGTAAAAGAATAATAATAGTAGATGAGGTGGAATTGTGAATACATATGTAAGATTTTTATATGAATTCTTGGACCAATTACTAGGGGGGATAGTAACCGCTTTAAAAGGTTTGATACTTGGCATTATCCAAATGTTTGATATTCGTGCTTATGCTAATCTTATTAAAACCTATAGTAAAGATTTTAACGGCGGTGAATGGGTATTAGTAGTACTGGCTATAGTAGTTACTATTGTCGTTCTAGCGTTAGTAATACTATCGGTGTGGTTTGTAGTGAGAAAAGCTTTAAAATTCAGAAAAACATTAGTAGAACAAGAAAGCCTATTAGAAGAAGTGGCAGATTTGCAAAGGAAAGTAGTTCAACTTATGAAAGAAAAAGATGAGTTATACGCTATGAAAGTTTCTCAATTAGGATTAAAACCAACAGAATCTGCACTCAGTGAAGGAGCAGGAGCAGAGCAAGAAGAAGGCGAAGAGATTCCCGAAAATGCTCAAAGTTCAAGGTTCCCAAAACTTACTACTATCGATATCGAATATGCTAACTATAAAATTGTTAACTATGGCAATAGTTTTACATTACCAGACCTAGTTAACAACTTTAGAAATTTTGCCGCATCAGAATTAAAACTATATTATCAAGAAGATTTAATAAGGTTATACATAGCTGCTTTAGCATCTACTAAACTAGTAATACTGCAAGGTATTTCTGGTACTGGTAAAACATCACTAGCATATGCTTGGGGAAAATTTTTAAAACACGACTCATGCGTTGCTTCAGTTCAACCATCATGGCGTGATAGAACAGAACTATTTGGATACTTCAACGAATTTACCAAGAAGTTTAATGAAACCGAAGTATTAAAAGAAATATATCTAGCTGGATATACCGATGATATTTACACAGTAATACTAGACGAGATGAATATCTCTCGTGTTGAGTACTATTTTGCTGAAATGTTATCAATTCTAGAAATGCCTAGTCAAGATGAATGGATAGTAGAACTAGTACCAAGTGCTTGGCCAGATGATCCAAAACACTTAGATCAAGGAAAACTAAAGATAGCTCCAAATGTTTGGTATATAGGAACCATCAATAACGATGACTCAACTTTCATGGTTACAGACAAAGTGTATGACCGTGCAATGCCAATCGATATCAATGATAAGGGTCAAGTATTTGAACCGATTCCAACTGAAGCACAAGACATTAACTATTCTTATGTTAGAACCTTATTTGATGAAGCTATGAACAACAATCAAATAACACAAGAAACATTAGATAAAATAGATAAAATGGACGACTATGTTATTAAACATTTCCGTATCGCTTTCGGTAACCGTATTGTTGCCCATATGAAAAAGTTCGTTCCAGTATACGTTGGAGCGGGCGGGACAGAATTAGATGGAGTAGATTACTTCATAGCTCGTAAGATATTGCGTAAATTTGAACAATTAAATATTTCCTATATCCGAGACGAAATTGATGGATTTGTTAAATTCCTAGAAGATACTTTTGGAAAAGGAAAAATGCATGAATGTGTAGATTACTTATTAAGACTTAAGAAGTTAACTTAATAGAAAGGAGTGGAGAATATGGATGAAGGCTTAAATATATTAGGTCTCTATCAGAATTCTAGCGATTCAAAGATTAATGGCTTTGCCAGAAGAGTAAAATCATCAATGCTAGTAGATCTTCATTATGATAAAGTAGAAGCTAATTTTGAATGGCTAGACCTGATGGAAGAAACGGTTAGATATCTAGACAATATTCTCCGTAATCCTAATAGGTTTATAATTAATGAAGATGAAGTAGTAAAAGTTGAATTAGCTAAACACGTTACAGTAGAAAGTATCAAACATCTAGCTCGTAATACAAATCTAATCCAAGATATTGATGAAAAAACAGGAGACGTAAAACCTTCTAAAATATTAAATATAAACAAAGAAGAAAGCTTTGATACTTATGAAAACAGATTCATTTATACTTTAATAGTTAATATGGAAACCTTCTTAAATTTCAAAAAGAAATTACTACTAGAATCATCACATTTAAAAGATGATAAATCGTTAGAATATAAAGCCGCCTCAATAGTTGGAAACGAAAATATAACCATTGAACTAGCTATGAAATCATCCGTTCATACCAGAAAAAATGATGGTAAAAAGAATGGCGATGACTTAGAAACAAGAATCAAAAAAATGGGTGAAAGAATAATTGATTTAAAGAGTACGCCTGTATTTAAAGATTTATCTCGCCGTCACGTAGCATTGGTAAGACCACCAATAAAGAAAACGAACGTAATATTAAAAAACACTAATTTCCAATATGCAATGGTATTATGGACCTATTTGCAAGAACATTTTGGTGATGAAGATAAAAGAGATAAATTAGATAAGAATTACGAGGATGAGGGCGAACTAAGAGGATTATTTGATGATACATTCCTACTTGCTTACTTGGCTATGTGTACATTAAATAAAGAAGATTATGATATAAACAAAGCCAAAGAAAAAGTAATCTCTCAAGTGATTAGAAGAGTAATAGATTTAAACTCTACACTTTCCGAAAATGAGATTAAGGATTTGGTAGGAGAGCAATTTGCTATAGTAAAGAACAAGAATACTGCTACTCAAGAAGGAATTGAAAAAGTTTTCAAGAAGCATGTTGAAAAATACTTTACCAAAGTAAATGCAATCAAATTGAATTGAGGCTACTATGAAAAAAATACTAGATAATAAATTATTAAATACAATAATAAGTGGAATCGAAGGAATAATATGTTTTTTTCTCTTCTGCCTAGTCGTTATAACAATATTTCAAAGAGTAAATGGAAGCTTTTTTGGATATCGTATATACACTGTAGCATCCGCATCCATGATTCCAAATTACGATGTGGGAGATGTTCTGCTGGTTTCTAAAGTAAAACTAAAAGACATTAAAATAGGTGATGCAGTAACCTATTTAGGAGAAGCACCATCGGTAAAAGATAGGGTAATAACCCATAGAGTAGAAAAAATAGATATTGAAAAAGATGGTAAATACTATTTTCACACTAAAGGTATTGCTAATAATATAGAGGACCCAATAGTGGATGGAAAACAAATAATAGGGAAAGTAACTTATAAATTTTTCCTGTTAAGTTTTATAGGAGGAATAACCACTAATGCCTATAAAATATTCTTCTTTGTAACTGTTCCAATAGCAATCTTAATAGCTATAGAAATAATAAAAACAGTCAGAGATAAAGACGAAGAAGAAACTGTAGCAAGCGAATAAGAAAGAAAGGAGTGTTAGTATGAACGAGGAAGTAAAAGAAAATAATCAACCGGAAAAAAAGAAAAAGAATTACCTATTGCTATTCTTTAAAAAAAATAAAATTAAAACCTTGTTATTTTTGTTTCTTGCTCTAGCGGCTAACACTTATGCTTGGTTTATTTATAATAGAATAGTTAGTGCAAATCTAGAAGCACACGTTAAATCATGGCAAGTAACTATAGACGGTGCCATTGATGAGAATATAACTTTTGAAATTGATGATCTATACCCAGGAATGCCTGAATATAGTGATGAAGTAACACTAACAAATGATGGAGAAATGGATGCTAATGTATCTTTTCAAATTCATTCAATTAGAATAATGGATGAATCATATACGGTCGGTGAAAACGGAGAAACAGTGGCAAGCCTTGAAGCCAAACTCGCTTCTTATCCATTTTCAATCACCATGGAATCTTCAAATTCGTTAGTAGAATCCGGAGGAGGACAAGCCAATCTTCACATATACGTTAACTGGCCATTTGGCAACGGCGACGAAGCCAAAGATTTGCTAGATACATATTGGGGAGAAAAATCATATGATTTTTCTCAAGATAATCCTACATTACCATCAATATCAATCGTCGTAAATGTTAATGTTCAACAAGTAAACAGCTAATAAGCTGTTTTTTTTAGACAATAAAAAAAGGTACTAAATACCTTTTATGATGCCTTTTGAACAAATGACATACTAACGTCCAAAGTAACTTCATCAAGAGAGTTTGTAACAGCTGTATCACCAGCATTGTTCAACTCTTGTGTATCAGTATCATCATTCCAACCTATATAAACTCTTATTGTATGGACTCTCGTAGTATCTGTTAATAAAATATCATCACTAATAGTTGGCGTTTCAACAGAAACATCAACATTATTTAAAGTTCCATTATCAACCTTGTATCCTGTAACTATAAAATCTCGCAAATCATCATTTCTAGTAACGGCAATATTATAGGTAAAAGACACATCGACTGCCGAAGCGTCTAATTCTAAATCAAAATATCCAGTAACCGTCGGAGCAACCACATTAGCAGCTACATGCTGACTTCCAGCGAACACAGGGGTGATTGCTTGTGTTAAAGTATCATTGTTTTTAACATTCGTATTATTTACGATTATATTCCACCTTGCAACTTGACCATTTACATCAGCTGAAGCTCGTGTTAAATATTTAGCATAGGTATCACTAACGAAGTATAAACAAACAAACAAGGATAAAAAAGATAACAACAAGAATATTTTTCTTTTATTTTTCATTTATACCTCCTTTATTATATTAATAATTATAACATCAAAAACAAAATTGTAAAATAAAATAATTGGTATTGCATTTCACACTTGTTCCATGTATAATTATAATAACGATATGATAGGGAATTCATATACGTTATCTCCATTTACAAGCTCAAGGTGACTATAAGTTAAAGGAGAGTATGATATGGCTAAAGAAGTGGTGCTAAAAGCACAAGACATCAAGCGAAGAAAGAAAATTGAAAAAGTAGCATTACTACTTTTATTATTGTTATTAGTAATATTAACATTTGCTTACTTCGTATTGAATGTTGTCTACAACGAAGGACATTTTACAATAAGTATGGATAAGAATACTTATTTAAGAAGCAACCTAGTCATGTACGAATCGATGAATGATAGAAGTTCAGTAATAAAACTCTCTGCAGAAAAGATTGCTTTTATGGATAACATATCCATAAAATGGTTGCCGGATAACATTAATAAAGCTGAAGGTGGGAACCACAATGGTGAAAACTATATCGCATATACTTTCTATTTAGAAAATAAAGGCGAAGAAAATATCAATTATTGGTATTCTGTAATAATTGATGACGTAATAAAAAACGTCGACGATGCAGTAAGAATAATGATATTTCTTGATGACGAAAAAACAGTATATGCCAAAAAAAATAGTGTTACAAACCAACCTGAAAAAGACACCAAACCATTTGCTAATGAGAAAGATGGAACAATTATTCTGGAAAAAAGAGAAAAAATGATCCCTGGCAAGATTGATAAAGTAACAATTGTCATTTGGCTAGAAGGTGATGATCCAGAATGTGTAAATGCAATCTTAGGTGGAGAGATGAAGATGCATATGAATATAATTGAAGAACATGTCGAAGAAAAAAGTGTATAAGGAGAATGAAAAATGGCGAAAAGAAACAGAAAAGATGAAAGAAAAAGAAGATTACTATTTTTAATATTCTTGTTTGTGTTAACTATAGCAATTGGTGGTACAGCTACCTATGCATGGTTTACATCAAATAGAACAATATCTGTAGACCCATTAGACGTTAACGTAACAACAGTTAATGGTTTACAAATTAGTGCAGATGCAATCAACTGGGGAGCTAAAGTAACTAGAAGCGACTTAGAAGGAGCGAAGGACGGCGAATATGGTGGAGCTACTAACCAATTGCCTGGAACGTTAGGTGCAATGTCAACATCCGGAAATGTTAATGGTGGAATGCTTGATATGTTCTACGGAGTAGTAAATACTGCTGAAGATGGATCAGGTAACTATTTGTTAACAGCTACAAAGCAAACAGAAGAAATAAATTGTACTGGTGATACACAATGTGCAGGAAAATACTTCATTGCTTTTGACCTATTTATCAAAGCAGATGCTGATATGGAAATTGTTATGACTAGTAACTCTAACGTAGTTACTACAAATATTCCTGGTGTAGCAACAGGTGATAGAGGAATACAGAACGCAGCTCGTGTAGCCTTCCTAGAAGAGGGGCATTATTCAGCTGATACTCCAATTGCAACAATCCAAGGAGCTAAGAATGCTACTACTGCTGAAATTTGGGAACCAAACTATAACATGCATACAATCCAAGGTGCACAAAACGCTTACTCTGTATATGGAAGAACAGTTGCAACTGATGGAACAGCAGGACGTTTAAACTATGTTGGTGTTAAGTCAAATGTAACAGGAGTAAATATTAAGCAAACTGAAACAGATACAACTCATTTTGAATCTGTAGCAATTAAATATCAAACAATAGCTGGAAATACTGACGACATTAATTTCCGTGTTAACGAATCCGGAAGTACTAAATTATTAAAAGGTGTTACAAAATTCAGAGTTTACTGGTGGGTTGAAGGACAAGACGTAGATGCAGAAAACAACGCAACTGGTACTGCAATGAGATTGAATCTAGAATTCGCCATAAAAGAATAATATAGATTAAAAGAATCAAACAACTCGTTTGATTCTTTTTTTTATTATGCCTCCTAGCAATACTACAAAAGTAGAAATAGATATTAAAGCTGGTATTAGATAATGAGTTTTATACTTCATTTCTATTAAATGCTTACCAGGCTTAACTTCTATTCCAATTAAACTATCTAAAATCTCAATCGGCTTAACAATTTTACCATCTATCTTAATTTCCCAATCTTTATCATAAGGTATTGAAGTAAATATAATTTGATTTTTGTCTACATTTATATTTCCTTTTATATGATTATCATCATAATAAGTATACTTAATCTGATTTCTTTTTAAGCAATTATAAATATCTTTTAGTTTTTGGTTGTTTATTGTATAAACTGTTGCTGTCATCTTACCATATTTCATATCTTGGTAAAAACTAGAATAATTTTGGGAAATAATATTTATTCCACCATTTTCATTTGCGACTTCAATCAAATAGTACCTCTTATTAGTTTTAAAATAGTATTTATCATCCCTAATTATTCCCTTTAATTCTTCTTTATCATATATCTTATCGATACCAGTCATCTTATATATTATATTTTCCATGTTGTATTTTATATTGCCTTCGTCAAGACTGTTATTAACTACATCTTTATTAACAGCATATATTTTTTCTAGATAATAATCTCCTTTTACGTTAAACAAAAGATTTGTTAAATAGTTGCTTTCATAACAACTTGCAAAAGTATTCTCATAAGTATCGCACCCCATATTCCTAAGTAAATTAATTGTTTTATTATAAGTTACTGAAGTCATTAAGTATGTGACTTTACCATTATAATACATGTTTGAGTTAGTATATTCGATATCCATTCCTAAATTCGCCAACCGATATTTAACATTATTTTTATTAAAGTTTGGAATAGCCTCTTTATCTTTTAAACCAGAACTGATATTTAAGTATGTAGAACTAATTATCTCTAATAAGAATAATATAACTACAAAAAGCTTTTTATAACAAATCTTATCGTAAAAGATAAATAGTACCATATAACATAGAAAGAATGTTATATTAAATATTCTAATGTAATTAGATATATTAGAAAAAGAAATAATATATAAAATAATTACTATAATTACGGAACTAATAATGCTTTTTTTATCCTTAAATCCAACTTTATTAGAGGTATAAATAAATAATTTAATAAATAAAAATTCAATAATGAAACCATATCTATATGTTAATCCTCTAATATTGTGAAAAGCATTCATCATAAAGTCTAATTGTGGAATAAACATAACTAATATAGATAGAGTAGTAACTATCAGAATAAACAATTTGTCTCTTCTTTTTATTTCCTTATTACAAAGGGAATAAAAGAAAGAAAAAAGTATAAGTAAACTACACCCAATGTTGGGTATCGTATTTATTTCTTTTATTGTTAAGGCGACATTACCATAAAACAATGACTTGATAAAATCCTTAAATTGTAAGATATATGGCGTTCTTGCACCTGAATCAAAAAACAATTTTGTTTTTATAATAATATCATAAGCTACATATAAGTAAAAAAATGATAAAAGAAACGATCCAATAGTTGCAAGAAGTATATAGTCAAAAGTAATAAGCTTTTCCTTTAGACTACACTTCTTATAAATGATAACATATATAACAAAATACAATATAGTATATATACATACTGAGAAACATAAATACATGTTTGTTGCCAACATATAAGCTAAACTAAAAATGTATATATAATACTTGTGTTCATCCAATAAAAGCTCTAGCCCATAATTAAAAATTGGAAAAATCATAAAAATATCTAACCAAGGTAAATAATAGTAATAAGCTAATAACCAGCCTGAAAAAACATATGAAATAGTAGAAATAAAGATGATCAATTCATTTTTTGTTTTTTTACTAGCATAAAAAGTAGTAGTAATACTTGCCACTATTATTTTTAGCAAAGTGGCGCCTAGATACATACCGTTTGGACTTTTAAATAATAGAGCGAGTAGATTTAATGGACTTGCTAAATAATACCAAAAATCAAAAATCGTTGCATTACCCAATCCGTTATTAAATGAGTAATTAAGTAGTGTTCCAGTTTTAATTTTCATAACAAAATTATATAGCATGGGCTTAAACTGTACGAAGGCATCACTTTTGCCTAATAATTCCGTTCCAAAAGGAAATATTCTGTTCAAATATAAACTTAGCATGAATATTAATATACAAGCCAGAATACTAATAATATATTTTTTGTATTTACTCATAAAACCTCTCCTCGTAAGATATATTATAAAATCTTTCTAAACGGATATCAATAATGTATAAAGCCCCTACAATTAGTAAAGTAGGTACTATAAACTGAATATTTGTATTGAATTGAATACTAAAAAATGGTATACTAACGATATAAAATATGAAAGGAAATGATAATAAATGAAAGAGGCGACTGGAGAATTAAATATGACTGTTATTACAGTAGTAGCAATTGCTGCAGTTGGTGCATTATTTACAATATTTGTATGGCCAAACATTCAAGGAAACTTAATGCTTAGTACTGCTTGCAGTCAAGTTAGTGCCAATGGTAACTACGAAAAACATGAGGATGGCGGAACAGAGAATATAAAATGTGTAAACTTCACTTGTACTGCCACTTATAATGGGCACACCTATTCAAAGAATTGTAATGAAGATGGTGCTAACAACAACGCCAACAACAACGCTAACGCTACTACATAATAATAGGTGAATAAAAAATGAAAGAAGCTACTGCAGAACTTAATGGGACCTTGATAGTAGTAATCGCAATAGCTGCTCTGTCAGCTTTTTTCTTTACTATTATTTGGCCCATGGTAAGACAAAACTTGAAAGACCAAGCTGGCTGTTCAACTGCTGTTTGTGATAAAGGAGTAGGAACAAATGGCATGGTATATTGTTATGCCCCAAATAACAAAAATGATATAATATACTGCCCATATAGAGGATAGGTGAATTAAATGAAAGAAGCCATAGGAGGAACTAGTTTATTTTTAATTGTTATAGTAATAATGAGTGCGTTCGCTATATATATTTCCTTATCTGTTAATTGGACGACCGCCTATAAAGTTAAAGATGAAATAATATTCTATATAGAAAAAAATCAGGGAATAAACAAAAACACCTTAAAGGATATTAATAATTATTTGGCCGATATAGGATATTTTAACTACGGGAAATGCCCACAAGACAGGAATAATAGTTGGAGTGGATATAATCTAGTTACTAGTAATGGACCGGCTTCGAATAATTTTAATTATTGCATCGCTAAAATAAATTTAGTAAAAAATACCGAAAGTAGTGCTGGAAAAGTAAATCAAAATGGAGACTTTGTGGCAAAAAGAGGAATCGATAGAGCTTATTATAGCGTTAGAACATTTTTCCTAGTTGATGTACCTATTATCAGAAGCTTGGGCATCACAATTGATGGTGAGACAAAGATAATCCTAGAACCTAAAGATTTTGCTACCCAAAGACAGATGACCATAAATGAACAAGAACAAAGGGCGTGGACTGAGGAATGAAAGCAAGTATAGGAACTATATGGATAACTGGCTTAGTTATAACTTTCATGTTAATATTTACAGGCTACTTAGCAGTAACAATCAGTTATTCCTCTGCTATTAAAGAAAAAAACTATATGCTAAGCATCATCGAGCAAAAACATGGAATCACTCGTAAAGACGGAAGTGCAGTAAAATCGAGATTACAGAATAATAAAAATGTATATTATGCCTTTGGGACCTTAGAAACATTAAACCTCTTTCTAAGAGGAAGTGCATACCATCAACAAGGATCATGTGGAGAGGGTGTTGGCGATGCCTCTGGTAAAGATAGTTCCATGAGTGCTGAGTGGTATGGAGTTAAAAATATATATAAAAATAAGAATGCAATTTCTATTAGTGGAGAAAAAGCTCTAGTTGATGTTGAATATGAAAAGGTTCAGAATAATCAAAAATACTATTATTGCTTTGCTAGAATAAAGGTTGATCCCAGCTTAAATACTTCCATCCCAACACCAGCATATTATCGTATTAGATTATTCTATGCTTTAAATTTGCCGATTGTAGACTCTTTAGTATTCACAATTGATGGAAGAACAAGCATAGTAGAAAAACCATCAGTTTGTGAAATAAAAGAACTATATCCTAATAGAGATAACGATTGTAAACAATAAATATAAATAAGAAAGAAGGAAAGACATGAACGTAATAGTATCAAATAAATATGCAGCCATGTTGTCTAACCTAAATATAGATTTAATAAAAAGTATAAATGGTGAATTTGAAGTTGATGAATTAGTAGCACAATTTGATAACTTTTTCTTTAACAAAATGATTTTGGATATTACAGCTATTAAAGGATACGAGGATATAAACAATATTCAAAAGCTATCTTTTGGCATGGATATGAGTAAAGTAATATTATTGCTTGATGATTCTTCAGTAGTAAATTCCCCTGAATATCTCTCAGAGTTGGTTTCAATGGGAATATACAATTTTACAAAGAATATTTCGGCAATAGCCTACTTAATTGATAATCCTAACTCTTATAAAGATGTTGCTCAGTTTCATCTTCTTGGGAATAACAGCACACCTGCTGGTAACGATCCTAGAGGCGGTGGATCTCAATCGGGTAGAGGCCCTAATACTAAAAGGGGAGAAAGCACCTTTATCCCAGAAGTTATTGCTGCTCCTACAATAGGGGGAACAAGGGTTATTGGTTTCAAAAACTTAACAGATCATGCTGGAGCAACAACTCTAATATATATGCTAAAAAAACAATTAGAAGCTAATTACAGAGTGTTAGGAATTGAATTGGACAAAGAAGATTTCTTGTTCTTCAATGATGATGGACTTAAAAGTGTTAGTAGTAAAGAAATGCTTCAGGTAATTAAAAATCCAGCTAATAACTATGAAATAATCCTTGTTGATGTAAATAGCAGCAGCGAAGAAGAAAATTGCTCTGAAATGATTTATTTAATCGAACCATCCACGATAATGCTTAACAAAATGATAAGAAGAGATCGAAATGTATTAGATAAGATAAAAACCAAAAAAGTAGTTTTAAACAAGAGTTTACTTGACCCTAACGATATAAAGGATTTTGAATACGAAGCGCGTTGCTCTGTGTTCCAAAATATTCCACCATTAGACGATAAAAAAGAAAAGCATCGTGTACTGGATGAATTTCTTAACCGTTTAGGATTCGATAAAAACAAACCTACAGGTGATAATAATCACAAAGTTCACTTGTTTGGCATAGTAAAAGAATAGATTATAAAACTTGACAGACAAAGGAAAAATTAATATAATTATTATAGTTAAAAAGGAGAGAGTATAAATGAATTTATTATATCTATTAGACAAAGCTGACACTATCGTTGAAGGACTAGGAACAACTGATGCTGGTTTCTGTGATAAAACACAATCCATTTGGTCAGTAGTTGGTGGAGTATTAATGGTAGCAAGAATCGTATTTCCTATACTTGTTATCATCTATGGAATTATTGACGTAGGTAAGAGTGTTACATCAAATAAACCAGAAGAAATATCTAAATCATTTAAATCATTAGCATTTAGATTGGGAGCTGCACTTGCAATATTCTTTGTACCGGCAATCGTAAGCTTTGGTATTAGTCTAGCAAATGGATTTAGCCAATTAGAAGATGATTATAAGATATGTGCTGCATGTATTGAAAATCCAAAAGGAACTACTTGTACAGCACATAATAAGGATACTATTGGTGATGATAGTAATAGCTAATAAAAAGGCAAGAGTAATATTTGTTTAAATATTACTTTTTTTGTGGTATAATCAAAAATATATATGAGGTGTTATATATGAAGATTAAAGCTACCATAATTATTATGTTAATATGTCTTTTATTTGCGTTTACACCAACGGTATATGCAAGCGGCACTATTGAAGAAACAGACCCTAATCCTCCTGAGGCAACCGAATACGAACCGGGAGAAGAAGAAAGTGAAGAATATCATTGTGCCTTGTTTGGCGATCCCGATGATGATGGCGGAAAAGAAAAGGGCGATCCCGACGGAGATGGCCTTCCAAGCACTGCTAATTTTTTACAGGGTATCTTTAACTTTATTAGATTCTTAGGCCCTGCTCTAGCCATAATATTCTCTGTTATAGAATTTGTAAAGGCAGCAGCAGCCCAGGATTCCGACGCTTTATCTAAAGCAACCAAAAAGACAGGCTGGCGCATAGGCTTAGCTATTGGCTTGTTCTTTATCCCAACAATAATAGATGTAGTATTTTCATGGCTCGGTTGGTATGGGACCTGTGGAATTGGTTAGGAGGGATAAAAATGCCGTATTTATTGCTCGGAGATTTAATTTCCAAAGGTTGGGGATGGGTGTATGAAAACCTCCTTGGCCCAATTTTATTTTCCATCTTACTAACAATAGACAGTTGTATATATACAATATTAAATAGTATATATAGAGTTTATATAGCTCTAGCGAGTGCTAGAATTTTTTCTGCTGGGCTTTTTACCGAAATTGCCGGCAGACTCTACGCAATAATTGGAGTAGTTACACTCTTTGTAGTTGCATACGTAATGATTCAAGGAATTGTAAACCCGGATAATTTTGCCAAGAGTGGTGGAACTGGGGCTGGAATGCTAAAAAGATTTGCAATAGCAGTATTAGGACTAGCTTTAGTTCCAGGAGCCTTTAGAATGGCCTATACAGCTCAAGACATCATTTTGCGTCAAAATCTAATCGGTAAAATATTTCTGGGATATAATAATAAAAGCAATGTAGTTAGAGCTGGAGATATTAAAGTAGATGAAACAAAATTACAATTTGAAACAAAAGGAGAAGGCGGACAAGATAGTACTCAGATAAATCAAAATGATGCAATTAATACTAGCGCTGGAAATATAGTGGCTATCAATATTTGGCAAGCAGTTTTTTACCCATCTGAAGTAGATAGTGAAAAAAAATCTGATGAGGATGCAGAAAAAAAATTTGATGAAGCTGCAGACAAAATAAAATCCAGTACTGTGTTATCAGCGATTGCTCATAGTGTACCAGCTCTTACCATGCTTGGATGCGCATTGGCTGTTGGTGCTGGCATTTTTACCGGAGGCGCTGCCTGGTTGGCAGCCGCTGCACTTTGCCCAACTGTCTTAGCTGCTCCAGGAATCGCAGAAGCATTACAAGGAAAAATTCCTAGCTTAAAGCAGGCCTATTCCGCCGCCGCAACAACAGGAAATTTTGGTGTTTTTATCGGGTTTGCTTCAAATGTAGCTAAAGGAGAAATCACATATAGATTTTTAATCTCTACGGCAATAGGTGTAGCAGCAGCTTATATTTTTCTATCCTTTGCCATAGATATGGCAGTTCGAGCAGTAAAACTTGCTTACATGGAGATAATTGCTCCAATTCCATTAATGCTTCAAATATTACCTAAATTCAAAGATAATTTTAATAAGTGGTTGACAACAGTATTATCTTTATTTATGGAAGTATTTATTAGATTATCATTTGTTTATGTAGTAGCATACTTAATTGCCCACCTACCAACCATACTAGCTGGAGGCTGGCTTAAAAATGCTGATTTAGGAATGATTGAGGGATTATTAGCTCGAGTAATACTAATTATAGGAATGCTTATATTTGCAAAGACTGCCCCAAAATTTGTCAGCGAAACATTAGGAATTAACACAGGGAATATGAGTATAGGAATTAGAAAGAAACTTGCCGAAGGAGGCGTGCTATCAGTTGGTGCTGCTGTTGGTGGAATAGGTGCCAATTTCCTATCTGGAGGTGCAGCTGGTGCGGTGGCTGGCTTTACTGGTGCTAGAAAATGGCATCTTTTAGGCGGAGCAGCCGGAGCAATATCAGGAGCCTTTGGCCGTGCAATAATGAGCGCTCCAGATACAATAAGATCTGCTGGAAAGGTTGATAATTATACCGAGGTTGTAAGAAGAATACAAGACAGCTATCGTAAGGGCCAAAAAGAGGATATAGAAAGAAGACAGAAAAAAGAAGATGTAACAAAAGAACTTAAAGAACGAGGCTATGATAAAGACCAAGCAGGTAAAGATCGTATACGTGATTATCTTAGTGCTGCTTCCGCTCGAAGGTGGGCTAATTTAAAAGATTTTGTTGTTAATGATTTTGCTGCTCTTCCACCAGATATGAAACGTTGGGAAGGACAATTGAAACTAAAAGCAACCTTTGAAGAACTAGGTAGCAAATTGAAAGAAGAAGCTGCTAAGAGAAATGAAAATGTTAAGATCGCTCAATATAACAGAGACTTTTTAGATACCGATGCCGGTAGACAAGCTGCTGCTATTAAAGTGGCTGAAGAAATGGCAGCCAAAGGTCTCATAAGCAAAGAGGAATTAGACGGAATAAAAAATTCTGCTGAGAAACGTAATAACTTTATAATAGGGAATTCAAATGCTGTTAATGGACAATTATCCAAAGAAAGAATTGCTGCAGATGGGAAAGTTAAAGATGCAAAGAAACGTGCTGTTAATGAAGAACTAGAAAAAGATTATATTGCAGGAAAAGGTTCAATGTTGGATTTGGTTCACAAATTTAACAATGAGCACGCTGAGTTGTTCAAGCAATATGGAAATACTTTGATTGAGATTGATGAAAACCATACAACCAAGAGTGCAAATGATTATATGAAAGAGTTGCTAGGAGAAGCTAATTACGAAACGAATAAACAGTTTGATAAAACAATTCTAGGGGAATATGCCCAAACTGATAGAGACCTTGAAATAACCGGAAAAGCCGGAGAAGAAAAAGTCAAAGGTGTATTAAAATACCGAAACAATGGTACCGAGGCATATTTTGACGATGGAAGTGGAGAACTTTACACAGTTTCAGATGTTGGTAAAGGTGTGTTAGTATATGATAAAAATGGAACTACAAGAAGTTTAAGCGGAGTAGAAGTCATCAAACAAGCCGGTAACAATAGAGTTCAACATACACTCTCAACCCAAACTGTTGAAGCAAATGGGAATACTCTACAACTAGAAAGTGGCGGAGTCTTGGATATGGCTCAAGCTATTGCCGGTTCTTCAGGAACTATTCAATATACCGGAAATGGTAATGTTCAAAAACGAGTGACTATTAATACAACTGATAGTGGTGCTGTAGTAGGTAAAGTAATAGAGGGCGAAATACCAGCACAACTAAAACTATCAGAATTAACAACCTCTTTAATGACAGGAGTTACAGGAGCTACTACAGGTCCATTAATAGTAGATGGAGGACCAAGTGTATCAGTAGGAGCTACCATTAATGGCAAAAAGCCTATCAATGTTTCACTTAGTAATTCTGGTGGAAACGTTCAAGCTTCAATAGAGGGTATATCAGCACCAATTAGCGTTGGCTCTGACAATATAAGTTTAGCAAGCATAGCTTTAGGTGGAACAGTTCAAACCACCGATCTAGCAAGGACAATGTCACTAAGCGATGGATCACACACTGTTGATGTTGGCAGTAAAAAACTCGATGTAATCGTTGAAGGTGGCTCAGTAAAAGGATGCAAGCAGGTAGTTTCATCTGGCGCAAGCTTTGCCGATGTTAAAGGAACTGTTGGAGAATCAGCAGCAATCGACGTAGTTGGTACCGTAGATGCCATGAAACCAGGCGAGACGATTGAAATAAAAGGTTCTGGTACTACAAGCTATGAAATAGGAAAAGCTGCAGATGGCTCTAAAATATATAGAGTTAAAAATCCTGACCATACTAGTTTCGGAGTGGTTGAAAATATAACTGAAGATGCTGCAGTTACTGCCTTTAGTGACAGAAGAGAAGTTGATATTCAAGAGGTTGCTTCCCTAGCTGCAAGAGATCGCGAAGCAAGAATAAAAGTTATTGCTAAAGATAGCACAGGAGCCGATGTAAGAAGTGACCTGAAAATTACTAGGGATGGATCTGGTAGGCCGAACATTACAGTTCTTCGCGAAACATCTGGAAGTATAAGTGTATCTGACTTGGCTAGCAACTTAGAAGTTGGACAACACGTTACATTTGCAATGCCAGCTGGACAAGGAACTGTTACAGCATCAAATGTCGGCGGAAATATCGAATATGTCGTAACAGATCCTGAAACAAGTACTACAACTTCACCAATGAATGCTGACGAATTCAGACAAAATTATGAGATTAGAGTTGATACAAGCTCAATTCCAGATATGGTAACAGCAGACGGATCAACCAACATTACTGTTGGATCAGGCGCCGGGGCAAGAACTATAACAGTTTCAAATTTGGGAAGTACAGAAATGGCAAATTATGGTGCTGGAGATACGATAATAGGTTACACTGGTCTATCAGAAACAATTCAAGGCAATGGAGTAGAAGGTACATTGAAATTCGATAATGACACTACACTTAGAATTGAAAAAGATTATGGAACATCAAAATATCGATATGTTTATATAGACGAAAATAATAACGCCACTTACTATTCTAGCAAGGATGATTTGGAAAGAGCACATAGCGAAGTAAAAACTGCTATAGTTACTTCCGTAACTTCAAGACGAGAAGCGGACGACAAATCAACAAGTATAAGTAAGAAATTTGATGATACTGGCGGCTATATTGGAAAACAAGTATTCGACGATCCGGCACACAAAATAGCGCTTGAAAATGCAACAAGAGCCGGAAAAAATAGTGATAAAAAATAAAAAGGAGGTAAAAAATGAATAATAATGGAACATTTATAATTCCCGCTAATTCAAAAAAATCACAACTATTCTTAAGTTACTTCAACGCTCAGGATTTAATAGTTTTAGCCATAGGAATATCCACAACAATTGGGGCATTACTTGTAGCAAAAGGAGCGTCATTCATTGTAATGATGCTACTAGCAATGCCCGCTTTAATATCTATCTTTCTTGTGCTTCCTTTACCTCCTCATTATCACAACATCATGACACTTTTAGGAAACATAAACAGATACTTATTTGGCGTAAAAAAATATTATTGGAGAGGTTGGTGTGCTAGTTATGGCGATAGAGAAAAGCGTAAATAATAATAGTGCAAATAGTTATGCTGAAGATTGGATAACTGTAAAAAACATAATAGATGGTATGATTCAGTTAGAAAACGGTTATTTTGTAACCGGAATAAAAGTAATGCCTAAAAACATCTTTATAATGGATGAGGGTGAAAAGAATAATACTTTATTCAGCTTACAGAATTTCTATAACATGATTGATTATGAGTTCTGGTTAATAATAGCTGATCGACCAGTGGATATAAACGTTTATCTTTCACAACTTCAGATTCTATACCAAAAGACTCCAAATTCTGCTGTAAGAAAGCTGATAATGCAAGACATCAACAAAGCTAACGCTTTTATGGGAGCGGAGTATAACGTAGTAGATACGGAATACTTCATATTATTTAAAGAAAAAAAGCTAGAAGTAATTCAAAAACGTATAGCAAACCTTATTTCTGGCTTAGCCAATGCTCAAATTAACTCAGTAAGGGTTTCGAACGTTGATTTGCGAATGATACTAGATAATTTCCTAAATGGAGGAATTACTACAAACTTTGGGACGGTGATGTTTAATGGCTAATACACTTAAAAGCGAAATTGCTCCTAAAGGATTAAAATTTAATTTTAAAGACTTTATTATAAGTGGGAAAAATGCCACTATACTCACAGTTATTAGTTATCCCAAAAGCATCCCCCCTGGATTTTTATCTAATTTAACCAATTTAACGGGGGTCAAAATAGTTGCCAAACATATACCAATAGAGTTTTCAACATTACAAAGCATGCTTAATAAAGAGATAGCTGATTTAAAACTTAGATATCAAAGTGAAACTGATAACACTACTC
>JAEEGL016991872.1_pt1 | contig 20742 bp, 17 predicted proteins | sample 9134231 | NCBI WGS metagenome assembly JAEEGL01 (sample SAMN16246548, study PRJNA631951) | gut metagenome | biome: gut microbiome; feature: rumen; material: fiber-attached | host: Bos | place: Iran: Karaj | collected 2018-10
TCGAAGTTGGTGCTCAGGCTCGGGCTTCCGACGACGATCAGTATGATGGTCACGACGTTCTACAGCATGGCCGATACATTTTTCGTCGGGAAACTCGGTACCAGCGCGACCGGCGCAATCGGTGTCGTGTTCCCGCTGATGGGGATCATCCAGGCGATTGGATTCATGTTCGGCCATGGATGCGGGAGCTTTATTTCAAGGCTACTCGGCGCCAAGGAGAATGAACAGGCCAGCGACTTCGCGTCGACGGCGTACTTTATCGCCCTGGGCTGCGGCCTTGTTATGGCGATACTGGGGCTGGTCCTTATCGATCCGCTGATGCGTTTGCTCGGCAGTTCGGAGACGATCCTTCCGTACGCAAGAACGTATGGTATCTTTATTCTGTGCGGGATTCCCGCGATGATGACCAGTTTTGTAATGAATAATATCCTGCGTTTCGAGGGGCGGGCGAGCCTCGCGATGATCGGACTTGTTTTTGGCGGATTGCTGAATGTCGTCGGTGACTGGTTTACGATTTCGGTGCTGGGGACCGGAATCGAGGGTGTCGGAATCTCGACGATGCTTTCTAACTATGTCAGTATGGGGCTTCTTCTATCCATGTTTCTCAGGGAAAAGACGATCACACGACTGCAACTGCGCAGACTTCGCGGCGCCGGCAGTCGTGTCGGACGAATCATCCTGACCGGGCTCCCGAGTCTGGCGAGACAGGGGATGTCGGCAGCGGGGACGCTTTCGATGAACATCATGGCAAAGCCGTACGGTGACGCGGCGATCGCGGCGATGAGTATCGTGATGCGAATTTCCTTTATGATGTTTGCGATCGGGCTCGGTATCGGGCAGGGATTTCAGCCGGTATGTGGCTTTAACTACGGGGCCAGGCGCTATGACCGTGTAAGGGGAGCGGCATTCTTCACGCTGTTTTTCGCATCGGGGATGATGGCGGTGGCATCTACGATCGTGTGGTTTTTTACGCCGAATCTGATCGGGATTTTTCGTGATGACCCGGATGTCATCCGGATCGGCGTGCCGGCGATGCACTATCAGCTGCTGTCGCTTGTACTGGTGCCGATCAGTTTTATCGGGAACATGCTCTTTCAAAGTATCGGAAAGAGCGGTCGGGCGCTGTTTCTGTCATGCCTTCGCAACGGAATCTGCTACATTCCGGTCCTGCTTGTGCTGGTGCCGATGATCGGTCTGACAGGGATCCAGATCGCGCAGCCGATTTCGGATGTGTTGACAGCGATGATCACGCTGCCGTTTTTCCTGACGTTCCTGCATAGATTAACAAAGCCTTGAGCTCGTTTGACTAAAATTGGATTTTGTGGTATCATGGACAAGCATCTGTGTGGTGCAAGAGACATGATTTCATGCATGGGGAGGATTCATCGTGGAAGAGAATAAAGATGAACAGTTGGAAGAGGCAATAAAAGCCGAGGCTGCTGAGATGGCCGAAAATACAACAGAAGAACCGAAAAAAACGGAGGAACCGAAAAAAAAGAGAAAACGTCGTAAAATATGGGAGGTAACACCCGAGAACGACATGAAATACCGTGGACCGTTTTCCTATCGTACGCTGTCAATCCTCGGTTGGCTTTGTATCGCTTTCGGCCAGGCCGTTATCGCCGCCGGGCTTATCGGCAAGGCGACACATTCGCCTTCGGATAGTGTATTTTTCGGTGAGACCATCAACTCGATTATTACATCGCTCGGTCTTCCGTTACTTCTTTTTTCGACATTTGCCGTATTGCTCAACGGACGCGGCAAATATAAGAGGCTGCTGATCACAAACGGATGTATTGCGGCAGCGACCGCGATTGTATACTTTATCTTTTATTATCGGTATGCGCTGGGGATTATCGCAGTAAAAACCGGTGACCGGATCGCGGCTATGGGCACGTTGGATAATATGTTGGCCGAGATGCCGGAGTATAATGGCTTTATCGCGTTCAATATCTACTTAGACATTTTCTTATGTACGTTAATGATGTTCTTTTTGGACTATAAGCCTAAGAAGCATTTTCAGGGGAAAAAGATTGCGCTGTTTCGCATGTTTGCTCTTTTGCCCGTGGTGTATGAGCTCGCGTCCATCATCATCAAGATCCTTGCGATCGAGCGGACCGTAGTGATTCCGATGGGGATGTACCCGCTCCTGACTTCGAAGCCGCCTTTGAGTTTCCTGTTCTTTATGCTTCTTGTTATCTATGTCAAGAATCGCGAAAGACGGTTTATCAAACATGGGAAAACACATGAGGATTACGTGGCATTCTTAAAGACAAGGACCAACTCCTGGCATTTTTCACGTACAACGGTTATCCTGATGATTGTGCTGGCGATTGTTGACATAGTCCAGGTGTTTGTGCTCACCTTTATTCGCCTTTCCAATCTGGGAATCAGCATTGGTAACGCGACAGAAGCACAGATAAACGAAGCCATACGGTGGGCGACTGTATGGGGCGCCGGCAAGATGGTCTTTATGATTCTTCTGATACCGATCATCTTACTCTTTTCATATACAAAAAGAGAAAAGAAGGGCTTTGTGGATACCCTGATTCCTATGGCGGGAGTGGGGTTGATCGTACTTATTTATTTTGAGTGTGCGTATACGATAGTGACGAATTTTGTCGGAAGAATTGATCTACATGATTTGTCTCAGACGCTGGGTGGATGAGTGCCTGAGAAAAAACAGAGTGAAGAATCACGTCGGACGGCCGGCTGTTACATTAGCAGCAGGGGAGTGCTCGGAACGGAGGATTAAATGAGAACGACGCTTAAAGACAACAAGCTTACATTATATCCCGAAGGACGGATCGATACGAATAACGCCAATCAGATTGAGCAGGAAGCTTTGGCGGCGGTAGAAGAAAACGCCGGGGCAGACCTGGTGATAGACGCGGAGAAATTGGAATACATTTCCAGTGCGGGGTTGCGCGTGTTGATGAAACTTCGAAAGCAGACAGGGGAGAAAGTTCCTGTTATCAACGTGTCTCCGGAGGTCTATGAGATTTTTGAGACGACCGGGTTTACGGACCTGCTTGATGTGAAAAAGGCCCTCCGTGAGTTATCGATTGAGGGCTGTGAATTCATCGGTCGGGGAAGCTTTGGAATCGTTTACCGACTGGATCCGGAAACCGTAGTAAAGGTTTATCGGGAGGGGGTAAAACTGGAGCAACTTCAGGAGGAAAAGCGTTGTGCCACGGCAGCATTCGTTCATGAACTTCCGACGGCGATTGCCTATGACACGGTGAAGGTCGGCAACAGTTATGGTAATGTCTATGAACTGCTGAATGCGGTAACGGTTGGTAGGGCTGTCTGTGATGACAACTCCCGGGCAGAGGAACTGGGAAGGAAGATGGGGCGCCTGCTGAAAAAGATCCATGAGACGGAGATGGAGCCTGGGGTATTACCAAGGATTTCCGATCGGCTCAGAGGCAGGGTTGACATCATAGAAGAGGGGCAACACCTCAGCCATGAGGACGCGGACCTGATGCGTCAGGTATTGGATGCGGTTCCGGAAAAAAATACAGTAGTTCACGGAGACTTTCATGAAGGAAATGTGATGGTTCAAAACGGTGAATTGATCCTTATCGATCTGGACAGTATATGTGTCGGTAATCCGTTTTATGATTATATTTCATCCTATGGACTGCGCAAATTATGCATAAACGGCGCGCATGATCTCAGTCGTCGGTCGCTGAATCTGGAACCGGAACTCATTCCGATCTTGGATAAGTATGAGAGAGAGGAATTCCTGGGTACGGATGATCCGGAGGTGATCGACCGTTTTGTCCAAACTATGGAACAGTTTTTCCATTTTCGTCAGTTATTTATTCTTTCGATAATACAGAGTAACCGAAACCTGACACCCGAGTTTATAGAGAGAGTAAAGACGGTTTCTGTTCCGGCTTTTCGTGAAAAAGCGGCAGAACTAATCGAAACGGCAAAACATATCGACAACTGTGATTGGAAACGAATGGCAGAGGAAATTCTTCTTCGGCCTTAGGGAAGATTTTGAAAACCTGGTTTAAAAAAGGAGGGAATTCATGAAGAGTATTAAGCCGAGTGTCGAGATCATCGACATGGAAGACTATGAAAAAATCGTAAAAAAGATCGAAAGGATCGGACGCGTCTGCTACAAGTCCGAGGATAATATCTCTGACGGAACTGCGGAGAGGTTTATCTCAAACATCCTGCGCCGTGGGCATGAATCTGTTATCGAGCATGAAGCGATCACGGTTCGCTTCGTCTGCGATCGCGGTGTGACTCACGAGATTGTGCGTCACCGTATCGCCAGCTACTCGCAGGAGAGCACGCGTTACTGCAATTATACCAGTGATAAATTCGGCAACGAGATCACTGTGATCGATCTGGCCGGTGGATTTAACTATGATCTGAACAACCCGGATGACAAGAAAAAATACGACATCTGGACGCGCTCGATGGAAGAGGCCGAGAAGGCTTACTTTGAGATGCTTGAGGCAGGAGCAACCGCGCAGGAAGCACGTTCGGTTCTTCCGAATTCCCTGAAAACGGAAATTGTTATCACGATGAACCTGCGATCCTGGAGGAACTTCTTCAAACTTCGCACGGAGAAGGCGGCTCATCCGCAGATGCGTGAGGTGGCGAACATCGCGCTGAAGGAATTCAAGGAGAAACTACCGATCTTTTTCGAAGATATCGAAGGATATAGGGATAGCTATTGAATATGGAAAAGCGGAGAAACGCCAAGCGAAAACGCAGGCCTCTCCGCTTTTTTCTTGCATTTTTTTGTGTGTTACGCTATAATGACTGTGATTGACCTTTCATTCAGGAGTTTGATAAAACCCTTAGCATAACAACAGGAGGACGGGATATATGAGAAAAACAGGCAGAAGGCTCCTTGCAGTTTTAATGAGTACGGTGCTTGCAGTATCTCTGCTCGTAGGCTGTGGGGAAGAAGCCGGAGAGAAGACGACCTCCGGAGATAAGCTTAAGATCGGTGTGTCGATCTGGAGTTCGACGGACTCATTGGGGTCCCAGTGTAAAAAGATGCTTGACCAGGCAGCAGGAGCGCTTGGCGATGTGGAATTGCAGTATATTGATCAGGGGCATGTATCCGAGAAAGTGACAGCCTCTATTGAGACACTTATATCCGCGGGCTGTCAGGGAATCATTCTCTGTAATTCGGCAGACTCCGAGATGACCTCCGCGATCAAGGCATGCAACGAAAGCGGTGTATATCTGGCGCAGTTTTTCCGTATTATCAGCGAACAGGATTCGTCGGATATCTATGAGTTGGCGAAGGATTCAGCGTACTATATCGGAGCGGTTCACGAGAATGAGCCGGAGAATGGGGAAAAGCTCGGCAACATCCTTTTGGAAAAGGGCTGTCGTAAGATCGGTATGATCGGTTGGGAGCAGGGAGATGCGACATGGCTGGGACGATTGGAAGGCTATAAAAGTGCCGTTGATAACTGGAATGCGGAGCATACGGATGACCAGGCAGCGTTATCGGCGCCACAGTATGCGGGTACTTCCAAGGAAGGCGGTAAAAAGGCTGCCAATGCGCTGATGAAAGCCAATCCGGATCTGGATGCGCTGGTACCGGCCGGTGGTGGCGGGGAACCGCTGGAGGGAACGCTGGAAGCCGTAGAGGAAGCCGGTAAGGTCGGGAAAATCAAGGTGGTATCGACGGACTTCCGTGACGATCTGGATAAGCGTCTGAAGGATGGTTCCATTACGGCAGAATCCGGCGGACATTACTGCGACCCGCTGTTTGCGTTTATGATGGTATACAATGCGCTTAAGAATAAGGACAAGGATTATTCCGGCAATTATAACGAGGTACTTTATCCGTATCTGTATGTCGATTCACCGGAGGCTTACGCGGATTATGATAAGTACTTTGTGAAAGCATCGCCTTATACCGACGACGAGTTGAGAGAGATGGCGGAGCTTGATCTGGGATCCCTGATGAAGAAAGCAACCACGCTTTCCATTGAGGACGCGGCTTCCCGTTCGGGAAAATAAAATAAGAGTTAGAAAAGAGGGAAAAACCGTGAAAAAGTTGGGTGTGTTGGTGTTGTTTATGATTCTGGCGATGGGAACGATTATCGTTACCGACACCGCGGTGAAGGCGGCGGAAACGCAGGAAGAACTGGACAACGGAACCTGGAAGATCGTTGATAACCGTGTTCGTTACTACGATTCATCGAATAAGTTGGTTAAGGGAATGGTGACCATCAAAGGCAAGAAGTATTACTTCGGTCCCAAGGGAGGACAGAGAGTCGGCTGGTGGAAAATAGGGGATAATTATTACTATTTCAAACGGTCGACCAAGAGCGGCGCGTATATGGTGACCAACGCAAAGAGAAATATGATCTATCTGGATAAAAACGGAGTAGCTAAGTTAGATGCGACCTGGAAAAAGAAAAAGGCCTGGGTGATGGGCGAATGCAGCAGGATCGTTCACAACATCACCAATTGCAAAATGACGGTTCTTCAAAAGATGAAGAAGGCCTATGACTATGAACGTTCGCATTATTCCATCGGAGGAAGTCAGGTTTTCCATGCGGCCAAGCATCACGATGTCAACTATGCATACAACATGCAGAAGAAGAAAAAGGGTGTGTGCTTCGGCTGGGGTGCCCTGTATGCTTACCTGGCCAATGCCTGCGGCGGCAAAAAATGTGCTTTTATCAGTTCGGGCGGACACGGTTGGGCTGAGGTGAACGGACGAGTATCCGATCCGGACTGGGAGTTTGCCGATAAAGGAAAGAGTTATTTCAATTTCAGTTATGAGGAGAGCGGTCATGGAAGACCGAAGTATAAACAGTGCCGTTCTAGTGTAAAGTGGGTGTGATCGGAAAAGCGAGGGCTTGACGGATGAATGTATTTAAAAACCTGAAAAGACGGTTTATCAATTACATATATGACTCATCCATTGATATCAAGGACAGATCCTTTATTGTGTTCTCACTTTGTGTACTTGTGGCTCTGTTTTTGGCAATCCCGTGCGGGATCATCATGCAGGAGCCGATGATGGCAACCGTATCTACGCTGATTGGAGCAGTCTGTTTTTCGATTTATGTAGGTGTCTCGTTTGCCATAAAGAGGATCGCGACAGCCAGGGTTGTGATCTCGCTGATCTTGGTATTTATATTCCTTCCGATGATGTTTATAACCAATGGTGGGGCCTATGGCGGAACGCCAATCTGGCTTTTGCTCGGGACGATATATATATCGCTGATCCTGGATGGCCGGATGAAGTGGATCATGCTTTTCCTCAATGTTGTCGTGGTTGTCGCGACATGGCTGGTAGGATACTACTTTCCGGAACTGATTACGGAGTACTCGAGATTCGGCAACTATCTCGATACGATCATGGGTCTGCTGATCGTCAGCGCGATCCTTTTTGTCTTGATTTCGTTCCAGGCAAACCTCTTTCGCCGGGAAGAGGCGCAGAAAAATATCCGTCGCCTGTTTGAGCAGACGGCAACGGCTCTCGTCAACGCGATCGATGCCAAGGATAAGTATACGCACGGTCATTCTTCGCGTGTGGCGGAGTACTCCAAAAAGATTGCGGAACTCAGTGGTATGACGAAAACGGAGTGCGAAGAAGTTTACTATGTGGCGTTGCTTCATGATGTAGGAAAGATCGGAATCCCGGAGAAAATCATAAATAAAGAGGGTAAACTTACTGAGGAAGAGTACGAGGTGATCAAGCAGCACCCGGAACTTGGTGCCCAAATCCTGCGTGGGATCGATGAGTATCCGAATCTCAGCATCGGCGCGCATTATCATCATGAGCGTTACGATGGAAAAGGGTATCCGGACAGGTTGAAGGGAAGCGATATCCCGGAACTTGCCAGAATTATTTCCGTGGCGGATGCCTACGACGCGATGACATCCAAGAGGAGTTACCGGAGTGCCATCCCGCAGCAGGCGGTCCGCGAGGAGATCGTCAAGGGATCCGGTACGCAGTTTGATCCGAAGTACGCGAAGATCATGCAGCACCTGATCGATCTGGATACCGAGTACCAGATGAAGGAAAAAACCGAGGTTAGGGAACTCTCCGGACGGACGGATATGCTCTGCCGGGCGATGCGCGCGGAGATTTCTGATGGTATTCTTGTCGATTCGGAGAAACGAAAGATCACACTTCGGTTTGAGCCATTGGATAGCGTCATAGACAGCGGCATACCGGCTATGGTTCTTTTTGATTCCCTGGACGGCCGTTATCACGACAAAGAGCGTGAGGTAAAGGATCTGTGCTATTTTGAATACGCTACGATCTGGTTTGACGGACGTAATGAATGCACGGGTGCGCGAAAGATCCGCGTAGAGGAAGACAAGAGTAAGAATGAGAATACAGGTAAAGGTGACCAGCGCTATACCTATTATGAAGTAGAAGCAGTCCGCGTAAAAGATCATGTCCTGATCGCGATCGATGACGGAACTAAGCTTTCCCGAATTACGGTTGCGCTTCCCGACAGTTCACGGTTTGCCTACATCGGCCTCACGGGTGAGCAGTGTTATATTTCCGAAGTCAGTATTGAAAAAATACCCGGAGCGGTTCCGGATAATTATATCATGCGAATCGCGCCGAGGATCAGTTATATTGATGTGCCGGCCGGTGATGTTCCGAATGTTCAGATTGACGGTTACCGAACCGCTTCGACGAAAGGGATTCCGTTGAAAGGTTCTCTGCGACTGAAGTTTCATACGAGGAGTCTTCCCTCAGCCAGGTTGATCTGGCATACGGCGTATGTGGATATTTTTTCATCGGATAATGGTAAGCCCGAAGGGAGCAGTTATAAGTAGTACGCGCTCATCCGACTGGACGGAGAGAACTGGGAAGAGGGGAAGGCGACTAACAAACTGAATGTGAACATAGAAAAATCTTTCGAGGGTTGGGAAGCCTGGAAGGAAGCAAATAAAAATGGAATCGATTGTACGGTGATCGTGCAGCGCAAGGGAAATACGATCACTACCAGTACGGAGAACCTGGGAATCACGATCTACAATGTGACGACAATCCCCGACCCCGAGGAAACGGTCTACGTGATGCTCACGGGAGATCAGTGCGCGATCACGAATATCCGATATGATGAGTAATTTCCGACTTGTGTTCGGCTGACAAGGGCGAGTAATATCGCCCTTGTTTTTTTGAAAAAAATAAAAAAAGGGGTTGACAAATGAATTGTATTATTGTATAACTGTATTAAGCAATTAATACAGCAGTACAGATGAAAGGAGGATTGTGTATGCCATGGACGATGTCAAGTGAGCGTCCCATCTACCTACAGCTGGTTGATCGAATCAAGCGGCAGATAGCCGCAGGGACATACAGCCCCGGAGACAGATTCCCGTCCGTCAGAGAGTTGGCGCTTGAGGCGGCGGTGAATCCGAACACCATGCAGAGGGCGCTGGCGGCGCTGGAAGCAGACGGTCTGCTGATCACCAGCCGGACTGCCGGACGAACGGTTACCACGGAGGAGGTGCTGATAAGAAAAATGAAAGAGCAGATAGCTACTGAAGAATACGAACGTTTTTATCAATCCATGAGAGAACTTGGATATGACGATGAGGGAATCCGGGAATTCATACGCGAAGCGAAAGTTCCCGCGGTGAAAGGAGGAGAATCATGATACTATTGCAGGCGGAAAAACTTACCAAGAATTACGGTGCGTTTCCGGCACTTATGGATGTGGATCTGACATTGGAAACCGGAAAAGTGATCGGGCTTCTGGGACCGAACGGCTCGGGAAAAACTACTTTGTTAAAGATTATCGCAGGACTGTTGACACCGACATTAGGAAGTGTGCGGATCGGCGGAGAACTGCCGGGAGAGATCAGCAAGCAGCATGTATCGTTCCTTCCGGACACGACATTTTTCCCAACATGGATGAAGGCCGGGGATGCTTGTGATCTGTTTGAGGATTTCTACGCGGACTTCAACAGGGAAAAAGCGAATGAGATGTTGAAGAGTCTCGGGATCGATTCTGACATGAAGATGAAGCAGATGTCCAAGGGTACACTTGAGAAGATGCAGCTGATCATGGCGATGAGCAGAGAGGCCAATCTCTACTGTCTGGATGAGCCGATCGGAGGTGTGGATCCGGCAACCCGGGATTATATCCTCAGAACGATTATTACCAATTACAGCGAGAACGCGTCCGTGCTTATCTCGACGCATCTGATCGCGGATGTGGAGAATGTACTGGATGAGGCGATCTTCCTTCAGAGAGGTGAGGTTAAGCTTCATGCTCCGGTCGATGAGATCCGGGAGAAGGAAGGGAAGTCCGTGGATATGCTTTTTAGGGAGGTGTTCGCATGTTAGGAAAACTGATCAAACATGAATTCAAAGCTACATACAGATTGTATGTGCCGTTATTTTTAGCAGTAATCGTGCTCACACCGATTCTGGGTGTGCTGTTTCGCATATCCTCATCCATCGGTGGGGGATCGATCGTCGGAAAGATCATCACGGGATTCAGTACGATTGGGTTTGTGGTGATGCTGGGAGCGTTGTGCATCGTCGGTTGTGCGTTTGTGATCGTAAGATTCTACAAGACCGTGGCGACCTCGGAGGCATATCTGACCTTCTGTCTGCCGGCTAAGTCGAATCATATTCTTCTTTCGAAACTGATTGTCGGTGTTATGTGGCAGGTGCTTTCGATCGCGCTTCTTCTCGGGGCGTTGTATGTAACGTTTATCATCGAGGGGAGTCACATACCGGATGAGGTTTCACAGGTAATCTCCAATATCATGCCGCTTATCACGGCGGAGTACGGGTCATTTGCTCTGTTTCTGGTTCAATTTGGATTGATCCTTTTGGTGACGACAGTAGCGTCGACCTTGTCATTTTTCCTCGCGATCTGCCTGGGACAGCTTTTCAATGAGCATCGCGTGATCGCGAGTGTCGGCATGTATGCGGCAGTTTACATCGTTTCACAGATCATTTCCACGGTCGCGTTTATTCCGACTCTGGTGAAAGGGCCGGAGACTATCATGGTGGGGTCAGCATCGGCGTTCCAGATCGAGGAGGGTGCGATCCCGTCGGTCGGCTTTATGATCACACTCGTCGTCCTGCAACTTGTCTTTGCGGTTATGTGGTTCATCGGATGCTCGATCATTATGAAGAAAAAGACAAATGTCCGCTGAAAGAATTTGACAGCAGACGGAGATTCCCTTATAATGGTACCGTGATTATGAATAACTGTGCAATGCCGGTTGTTCCGCGATCGCGGTACCGGTGTATATAGGGGGGAACGGATGGAACAGGCAATTGACCTTTCGAGCATAGGAAACGCAAGAGAACTTGGTGGATACAAAGCAGGAGAATTCTCGGTAAAAAGAGGGATTCTGCTTCGTACGGGGAGCATTTCAAAAGCGGACGAGGAAGATATCCGGAAGTTGTCGCAGGAGTACAGTTTGGGGGCGCTTATCGATCTCAGAATGAAAACCGAGAAGGAGGAGGAACCCGATCCCGAGATTCCGGGAGCAACGTACTACTCATTTCCGGTGATGGAGATGAGCGATTATCCGGGTTATGATGAGGAAGAGGTGACCAGACTTCTGTTGTCCGAAGATCGGATGGCACTCATCCGGAGGTCGATTGAGATCGGTATGCTGGACGCGAGTTTTTATGAGACATTTGTTATGTTTGATCGGGGGAAGAAAGCCTACCGTGGTTTCTTTCAGGTACTTCTTGACACACCGAGACACCGGGCGGTGCTGTGGCACTGTACGGATGGAAAAGACCGTACCGGAGTGGCGTCCATGCTGCTTCTTTCGGCACTTGGGGTAGACCGGGAGACCATCCTTAAGGATTATCTGTTGTCCAATGAATATAACGCGGAGAGAATTCAGTACGCGAAGGAAATACTGGCAGCGAAACGGCCGGATCCGAACACGGAGAAGATGATGCTGTTCGGGATGGGGGCCGTGTATGAGGAGTATCTCCTTGCGTCAATCCGTGTGCTTGAGAAAAATTACGGCTCGGTTGAAGCGTATCTGGAGCAGGAATTGGGCGTCGGCCCGGAGGAACGTGAGCAGTTGCGGGGAAAATATCTGATCGGGTAAGACACTTAAAAAAGCCTTGCGAAACAGGGCTTTTTTTTGTATAATATAACAGAAGTCTATCAAAGGAGGTAGAGAAAATATGAATTCAAAATTGAGTAACGGAGCCATCTATCGCAAAGTGCTGACATTTTCCCTGAGGAGATTCTGGGTCAGCCTGATTTATATTGCGATGCTGGTGGGACTGACAGCGGGTGGATTTATCATTACGGATAAGTATATCAACATGAAGGGATCCGGTCTGATCGGAATGGGCGTCGGGCTTGTGATTGCGTGTGTATTTATCGCGATCATCTCACATTTCTTCATGTATGTGATCAAGGCAGGACAGATTGCCGTGATCACAAAGGCGGTAACGGAGGATAAACTCCCGGAGAACGCATGGCAGACAGGAAAGGCCGCTGTTAAGGAGCGCTTCGGAACCATTGCTCTGTACTATGCGGCAACCGGCATTATCAAGGGCATTTTTCACGAGCTCGGCAAGGTGATCACGAAAGTCGGTGAGGCTGTCGGTGGCGATGCCGGCGGTACGGTGGGAAGTGTCATCAGTATTGTGATTGACACCATTATTTCTTATCTTTGTGACTGCTGCCTGGGATGGGTATTCTACCGCAAGGATGAGAGCGCGTTCAAGGCAACCTGTGAAGGTGCGGTGACATTTTTCAAAAACGGCAAGACATTTTTGAAAAATATGGGACGTGTATTCGGAATCGGACTTGCGTCTCTGATCGGAATCGGCGGTGCGTTTTTCGGAATCTTTTATCTGATCGCACTTCAGTTCTCGGCTTCGATTACGACACTTGCCAACGAGATTAAGGAGCTTGCCGCCAAGGGCGAGCCGAGCAAGGTAATGGATTTCCTTTCCAGCCCGACGACGCTGACGATCGCGATTGCTATTGTTCTGGCACTCATCGTATGGAGCATTATCCATGGTACATTTATCAAGCCGTTCGTACTGGTCGGCGTTCTTCGCAACTACATGGATTCAGCAGTTCAGAGTATTCCGGACTCTTCGGAGTTTGATATTCTTGAGAAGCATTCCAAGAAGTTCAAGAAGTACAAGAAACAGCATGCAAACGAACTGTAAGGATAGGATTGAACCATGGATGTGCTTTTAGGTTGGTGGAACATACCGGTTGTTCGCCGGACGGTGATCAGTATCCTGGCGGTGGTGGTTGCGTGGTTACTGTACCTGCTCGTACGAAAGATACACAGGAAAAAGAACCTCAAACGCGCAGCGGCCGGTGATGAGCGCGCACAAGTGACTTCGGTTCAGGCGGTCATCTATGATACGATCAAGGTTTCCATATTTGCTATTCTGATACTTACGATCCTGCAGGTCAACGGAGTGAATGTCACTTCGTTGGTTGCAGGACTCGGTGTGGCATCGGCGGTGATCGGTCTTGCTTTGCAGGACTTTTTGAAGGATATCATCATGGGTGTTCATATCATGATGGATGACTTCTATCAGATCGGCGACCTGGTGCAGATTGGTGAGGAAGAGGGAATCATAGAGAACTTCAACCTTCGCACAACCAAGATCCGAAGTATCATGGACGGTGACATGATTTCAATCTGTAACCGTAATCTGGATCGTATCATCAAGACAAGTACGGAGGTTTACATTCATCAGCCGATGCCTTATGACATCCCTTCCGATCGGGCGGAAGCGGTGATGAATGAGATTGCGGACAGGGCTGCTGAAGTCGACGGTGTGGTGTCCGGGAAGATGCTGGGGTTGAATGCGTTCAACAACTCTTCGATTGACTATCTTCTGAAGATTGAGATAGAAAAACCGGAGCTGAAACTTCGCACCAGGCGGGACGTGCTGGCTATGATCCGGCGTGTTTACGAGGCTGAGGGGATCCATGTTCCGTTCGATCAGTTGGATGTGCATGTAAAAGAGCCTGTAAAGATGTGAAAAAATATCAATTTTCAACGATTTATCTTTACAAGACACATTATAATATGATATAATAACTGCGCCTATGTGTAAAAAATAGGCGCATTTTTAATGAAAAGAGGGAAAAAAAGTGGTAATCAAAATTGTTCTTCTCATCGTGTTCTTTGCCGTGATGTTGGGGATCGGCTTCTACACGAGAAAACACGCAACCAATGTCGGAGGATTTGTCCTGGGTGGACGCGCGGTAGGACCGTGGTTGACGGCGTTCGCATACGGAACCTCGTACTTCTCGGCGGTCGTATTTGTCGGATACGCCGGCCAGTTTGGATATAAGTTCGGTATCGCGTCCACATGGATCGGTATCGGTAATGCGGTGATCGGTTCTCTGATCGCCTGGGTGGTACTCGGTCGTAGGACACGTATCATGACAAAGCATCTGGATTCGATGACGATGCCGGATTTCTTTGGTAAACGTTTTGATTCGAAGCCGCTTCGCGTAGCGGCATCGATGATCGCGTTTATCTTCCTGATTCCGTATACGGCATCGGTTTATAACGGTCTTTCCAATCTGTTCGGAATGGCCTTTGACATTCCGTATGAGGTATGTGTTATCGGAATGGCAGTGCTCACCGGTATCTATGTCATCGTCGGTGGCTATATGGCGACAGCGCTCAATGACTTTATCCAGGGTATCATCATGCTGATCGGTATCGTCGTTGTCATCGTAGCGGTTCTCTCCGGACACGGTGGCTTCATCGCGGCGATCAAGGAGTTGGCAGCGGTTCCTTCCGATGTGATGCCGGGTGCGTACGCGTCCTTCTTCGGACCGGATCCGTTGGGGCTCTTCGGTGTCATCATCCTGACATCGCTCGGTACCTGGGGACTGCCGCAGATGGTACAGAAGTTCTACGCTATCAAGGATGAGAAGGCCGTTCAGACCGGAACGATCATCTCGACATTTTTCGCTATTGTCGTAGCCGGCGGTTGCTACTTCCTTGGAGGTTTCTCTCAGATCTCCGGAATTCAGGCAGGCGCTGACGGGGCGGTTCAGTACGACGCGATCATCCCGACGATGCTTTCGGCTCTGCCGGATATTCTGATCGGTATCGTGATCGTATTGGTACTTTCGGCTTCGATGTCGACGCTGTCCAGTCTGGTTCTGACCTCCAGCTCGACACTGACACTTGACTTTATCAAGCCTTTATTTAAGAAAGATAAGATGGATGAGAAGGGACAGGTATTTATCATGCGTGTTTTCCTTGCCTTCTTCATCATTATTTCGGTTGTGATCGCTCTTGATCCGCCGGGCTTCATCGCGCAGCTGATGGGAATCTCCTGGGGAGCACTGGCCGGTGCCTTCCTCGCGCCGTTCCTGTATGGTCTGTATATGAAGCGTGTTACCAAGGCGGCGGTATGGGCGAGCTTTATCGTCGGTATCGGTATCACGGTATCGAATATGATCTACCCGTATATCGGTTCGCCGATCAATGCCGGCGCGATCGCCATGATCGCAGGACTCGTTATCGTCCCGATCGTGTCGTTTATTACGCCGAAGCCGAAGCAGGAACTTGTCGATGATGTCTTCGCCTGTCTGGAAGAAGACGTCGTCGTTAAACGACGAGTGGCCCTTCCTAAGGAAGACTGATACTAAAAACGTCCGGAATTTTTCAACTGAAAACATTCCTGATGTACAGATAATAGTAGTCAACCAATATCTGAAAGGAGGAATCGTATGTCAGACAACACGAACAAAAAACAACACAGCATCGTCTATACCATGCTACGTATCGGCGTGATACCGATCCTCCTGTTAGGCATTGGCCTCACGGTATACAGCCAGTATTCCGTCCGCGAAGGAATGGACTACGAGATGCAGCGGGGACTCTCCGGTATCGCGCATAACCTGTTATCGACGTATAACGCGCTCGACGGCGGGCAGTTCAGCATGGACGGAGAAGACCTTTTTAAAGGCGAGACCAGAATCACCGCGGACTATCGGATTCTTGATGATATCAAAAATGACACCGGCAACGACGTGACGATCTATTACGGAGATAAGCGACGGATGACCACCATCGTGGACGGCGACGGCAACAGACTGACGAACACCGACGCGCCGGAGGGTGTGATCGAGCACGTATACGGAGAAAGAGAAGAGTATTTTTCCACCGATATTGACATCAACGGAACGACGTATTACGGATACTATGTACCGATACAGGATGATGACGGCGAGGTTGTCGGCATGAGTTTTGCGGGTAAACCCAAGGACTCCGTGATGCTTTCAACAAATTATATGATTATCGGCAATATAATCATCAGTATATTCGTTATATTGTTAGCAGCGTTTATTTTGTACCTGTCTTCATCAAAGATGGTGCTGGCGATCCAGTACATCAAGCGCTTCCTCGGATTTCTGGCAGGCGGCGACTTTACGCAGGAGATGCCCGAAGAGGTATTGGAGAGAAATGATGAGCTGGCAGAGATGGGCGAATACGCGGTGCATGTGGAGATCGCGCTTGACGACATGATCTCGCGTGATCCGCTGACGAAGCTTCTGAACCGCCGTGCGACGATGGTGCGTGTGGAGAACACCTGGGAGGACAACACTTTCGCGATTGCCATGGGGGATATCGACTGGTTCAAGGGCGTCAATGATAACTACGGACACGATATGGGTGATGAGGTGCTGAAGTTCGTCTCCGGTCAGTTGAAGGAAGAACTGGAGCAGTCCGGCTTTGTAGCCCGTTGGGGTGGTGAGGAATTCCTGATCGGCTTTGACGGCACGCAGGAAGATCTCGTGAAGCATCTGAAAGCCGTGACCGGTCGTATCCGTGCGAAGGTATTTGATACCGGCGAAAAGACCTTCTCCGTGACGATGACGATGGGCGTTACCATCAAGCAGCCGGGTGAGGAATTCGAGACAGTGATGAACCGTGCCGACCAGCTTCTGTATAAAGGAAAGACCGGCGGGCGCAATCAGATCGTCGTGGACGGTGAAGAGCAGGGGATCCCGGAGGGACTGATTACCGAATGATAAAAAAACTGATCCTTTACACCGGTGGTATCGAGACGCTGATGTATTTCAGCCTGCAGCTGGGGAAGGCATTTGAGAAACGCGGATATGAGATTTTTTATTATGATCTCAGAGACGAGTTAAACAGTATCGAGGGACTGAGAGATTTCGCGGAAGAGGGCGTGACAGCCTCGGTCGGCTTCAACTTCAACGGCTGTTCCGGTGAGGATTTTTTATACGATAAAAATGACATGCATCTGTATGATTTCTTACAGATTCCGATGATCAATATCGTGGTGGATCATCCGTTTTATTATCATAAATTTTTACCGTATCTGCCGAAGGATTATACGCAGATTTCGATCGATCTGGAACACGAGGATTATGTAAAAAGATTCTTTCCGGATATCAAAAGAGGACCGTTTTTACCGCTTGCGGGGACGCGGATCTGCCCGGATCCTCTGCCGCCGTGGGAGGAGCGACCGATCGATGTCCTCTTTGTCGGAAACTACAATCCGCCGGAAGATCAGGATCCGGTATTGAAGAGAAACGGTCCCGAGTACGAACATTTTTATCGGGAATTATTACAGGATTTTATCGATCATCCATGGGGTGAATTGACAACTACAATAGAAAAACATTTGCGTGATAACTTCGCGGATGAATTAACGGAAGAAAGCTTGCGTGATACCTTTCCGTATATGATTATGATCGACTTATATATCCGACACTATTTTCGAGGCGAGGTAGTGCGAACGCTTGTGGACAGCGGCGTTCCCGTGACGGTCTACGGCAAGGGATGGGACAGACTTACCTGTAAGCATCCGGAGAACCTGATCTGTCATGACAATGTCGATTCGCTCACCTGCCTGAAGCGGATCTGCGAGGCGAAGGTATCACTGAACGTGATGCCGTGGTTTAAGAGGGGCGCGCATGATCGTATTTTTAATTCGATGTTAAACGGAGCGGTCTGTGTGACGGATTCATCGCAGTATCTGGACGCGGAACTGAAGGGGGATGAAGAAGTTATTTTCTATAGCCTTCAGGAATTGAGCGCACTGCCGGATAAAGTAGAAAACATACTTAACGATAGAGAAAAATGGAGGCAGCTACAGACTCATGCTTATGAAAAAGCTGCCACGCGCCACACCTGGGATCACCGGGCGGAGCGCATCCACAGAGAAGTCCTACGGGGAGTCTAAGGAGGAAGAACCATGGAGGATCCGAAGAAGAAGCAGTTACCTGCTTCATCGGAGAAAAAGCCGGTGTCGACACGGCAGACAGGTATGTCAGGTAAACCTGTTTCAACGCCGCCGACGGAACTGTCGTTGGAGGACAAGCCGCTGAAGTCGACGACGAAGCCTAAATCCAAGAAAAAGAAAAAGCATAAGAAGATCAAAAAGCATCGTAAGTTCTGGCTGGTGTTTAAGATCGTTCTGTTGACGATCCTGCTTGCCATACTCGGTGTGGGACTCTTTTTGTACTTCAAATACGGAGATATGGTTTTCGCGATGCGTGATGAAGCGAAGGTGCTGGTTGACGCTTCCACGCCGGAGACATTCCGAGCCTCGGAGACCTCGATCGCGTATGATTCGAAGGGTAGACAGCTGGCTATCCTGAAGGGCGACAAGGACTCGTACTACATGCCGATCGACAAGATCCCGAAGTACGTCAAGGACGCTTTCATCGTAACCGAGGACAAGAAATTCTACTCGCACAACGGTATCGATATCGGCGGTATTATTCGTGCCGGTATCGCCTACATACGAAACAACGGGACGGCTACGCAGGGAGCCTCGACCATCACGCAGCAGCTGGCCAGAGGAACCTTCCTGAGTACGGAAAAAACGATTGAACGAAAGGTGAAAGAGATCTTCATCGCGATGGAGATGGAGAAGAAATACTCGAAGGATCAGATCCTGGAATTCTACCTGAATTCGATCTATTTTATGAACGGTTACTACGGAATCGAGGCCGCGGCCAAGGGCTACTTCAGCAAGAGCTGTACCGAGCTGACATTGGGTGAGCTGACATTTTTATGCGCGATCCCGAACAGTCCGACGAGGTACGATCCGCTGCGTCGTTATAAAAATACCGTCGCACGTAAGAACCGTATCCTGGATCAGATGCTGGCGGACGGCGTGATCAACCGGATCGAGTACGATGAGGCGTACAACCAGAAGATCGTACTGAATGTGCAGGAAGTCAAAAAGCGCGATTACATCGAGACATTTATCACCTACTGTGCGATCCGCAAGCTGATGCAGGTGAACGGATTTGAATTCCGCAACAGCTTCATGGACAACGATGACAAGGCGCAGTACGACGAGCTCTATGAGCAGGAGTACGCACTGGCCGAGCAGAAGTTGAAAAATAAAGGCCTTCGTATCTATACCTCGATCGACCTGGCGAAGCAGAAGCAACTGCAGAAGGCGATCAACGATACGCTGAAGCCGTTCAAGGAAAAGACGAAAAAAGGGATTTACAAGATGCAGGGCTCGGGTACCTGTATCGATAATAAGACCGGACGCGTCATCGCCATCGTCGGCGGGCGTTCACAGAAAAATGACGGCTACACGCTGAACCGTGCGTTCCAGGCGTTCCGTCAGCCGGGAAGTTCGATCAAGCCGGTGATCGTCTACACGCCGTCGCTCGAGCGTGGTAAGACGAGAAACACGATGATCAATGACCATAAGTTTGAGGGAGGACCGTCGAACTCCGGCGGTGGCTTCCACGGAAATGTCACATTACAGTATGCGGTTGAGCATTCGCTGAATACTGTCGCATGGCAGCTCTTCCAGGAACTGACACCGGAAGTCGGCCTGCAGTATCTGCTGGATATGAACTATTCGCATATCGTAAAGAGTGACTATTATCCGGCTGCATCTCTCGGTGGTTTGACCTACGGTGTGTCGACGCTGGAGCAGGCATCTGCTTACGCGACCATCGGAAACGGCGGCAAGTACCGTGATCCGACCTGTATTATCTCCATCAAGGATTCGGACGGCAACGAAGTGGTCGGGGATGCTGTAGAAGAAAAATATGTGTACAAGCATGAGGCGGCAGATACCATGCTGGATATCATGCAGGGCGTACTGATCCGCGGTACGGCAGCGGGACATCAGCTGAAAGACGGCATGGCCTGCGCCGGAAAGACCGGAACCACGAACGACAAGAAGGACGGTTGGTTCTGCGGATTGAGCCCCTACTATACAACCGCGATCTGGATCGGTTATGACTCGCCGAAACGTGTGGAGGATCTGTACGGAAGTACCTATCCGCTCACGGCATGGGAACAGTATATGAACGCGATCCATGAAGGATTGGTGCCGAAGGAATTCAACATCTCAAAGGCAGTCGTGAAGAATCGTGAAGAGAAGGAAGATTATTCCGATCGGCCGGTAGCTACCAAGAAACCGAAGAATGTTGATACGGATCCGAATGATGAAAAACCGGAAGAGCCGGAAGAGCCGGAAGAACCCGAAGAGCCGACGGAAGAAGATCCGGGTAGTGATGATCCTGTCGATGTCGACCCGGATGACAGTGGCGGTGGTGATGTCGACACGGATCCGGCGGACTAGTTCTACCATTAGTGCTGTTCAGAGTCTGGCAGGAACGGAAAGAATAAGAAGTGATAAGGGGCGCCCCGGGATTGTGGGCGCCCCTTATTGTGAAGGTTTATCTAAAATAATCTGTCAACTGATTTGGTTGTACTTACGCAGTACGCGTTCGATACGCTCGGTCGGATCCAGATACTCGGAGA
>JAEEGL011972012.1_pt1 | contig 20741 bp, 19 predicted proteins | sample 9134231 | NCBI WGS metagenome assembly JAEEGL01 (sample SAMN16246548, study PRJNA631951) | gut metagenome | biome: gut microbiome; feature: rumen; material: fiber-attached | host: Bos | place: Iran: Karaj | collected 2018-10
TGGATGTAGACGGGGTAGTGACCGGCGCGATATGGTCGGACTACCAGTGGGACAGAATCAACGCCGTGTGCGGGGATCTGGGCCTTTTCGTTTTCGCCCCGCTGTGGAGAAAGGATCAGGATCTGATAATGGACGAGATAATCGGCTCCGGGATAAAGGCGGTGATCGTCGGGTGCTACGCGGAAGGCCTGGACGGCAGCTGGCTAGGACGCCCGATAGACGCGGAAACCGTGGAAGAACTTAAAAAAATAAGGGAAAAAACGGGGATAAGCGTCGCGGGAGAGGGAGGAGAATACGAATCGATGGTTCTCTTCTCTCCGCTGTTCTCGCATCCTCTGGAGATAGAATCCTGCACCAGGGAGATCACGAGGCACGGCGGAACCCTCAGAATCGTTTCTTTCCGGAAAACGCCTCCGGCCTGAACCTTCTCAGACGCATCGTATTGGTCACCACCGAGATCGAAGACAACGACATGGCCGCGGCCGAAATCATAGGCATATGGCCGGCCATCCCGTCGTATCCCAGCAGCACCGGGAGCCCCGCGGCTAAGGGAATGCAGACCGCGTTGTACGCGAAAGCGAACATAAGATTCTGCTTCACGGTGCGCATGACCGCGCGCCCGGTTTCTATCGATGCCGGAACGCTGCGGAGATCGGCGTTCATAAGCACTATATCCGCCGACTCGATGGCGACGTCCGTTCCGGTTCCCACGGCTATGCCTGTATCGGCCTGGGCGAGGGCGGGAGAATCGTTTATCCCGTCGCCCACCATCGCCACACGCTTCTGGGCCACCTGCAGCTTCTTCACCAGAGCCAGTTTGTCTCTGGGCAGGATTCCGGATATCACCTCGGTTATTCCGAGCGCGGATGCCGCGGCCGCGGCGGAACCGGCGTTGTCCCCGGTTGCCATTATAACCCTTATTCCGTCGCGCGTCAGCCTGGAGACGGCTTCGGGAGCCTCCGGGCGTATCGGATCGGATATGAGAACGTGTCCGATGTATTCCCCTCCGGCGGAGACTATGACCGCGGTCCTCCCTCCGGCGTCTATGTCCGGGAGCCCGGATTCCCCGATGAAAGCGCGGCTGCCTGCTCTGACGATCATACCTTTGCAGACGCACTCGACTCCGGATCCGGTTGTGCTGGAGAATCCTTCGCACGGAACCGTTTGTATCCCCCTGTCCCCGGCATACCTGCAGATAGCCTTGGCCAGAGGATGCTCCGAATCGGATTCGGCAGAGGCGAGGAGAGTCAGGAACTCGTTTTCGCCTATTGCGGAGCATACCTTCTCCACGGCGGGAGCGCCGACGGTGCATGTCCCGGTTTTATCCAGAACCACCGTATCCGTCTTGGAAACCTCTTCTACCGATGCCGCGGTTTTGAAAAGGATGCCGTACTCCGAACCCTTCCACGTGCCCACGACGATCGCGAGAGGCGTAGCCAGACCCAGGGCGCAGGGGCACGAGATCACGAGAACGGATATGGCCGCGGTGAGAGCGAACTGTACGTCCTTTCCGGCCAGAGCCCATAATGCGAAACAAACCGCCGCGATAAGGATCACCGCCGGCACGAATACCGCGGACGCCCGGTCGGCCATTCCCGCGACCGGCGCTTTGGTGCTGCGGGCGGCCTCGATCATTCTGGCGATCTGGAAGAGAACGGTGTCCTCACCGGTCTTTTCGACCCTGACCCTCAGGCTTCCGCTTCCGTTGACGGCGGCGCCGTACACGGTATCTCCCTCCTTCTTGTCCGCCGGAATGCTCTCCCCCGTCAGCATGGATTCGTCGACCGCGGATTCCCCCGAGATTACTATCCCGTCCGCCGGAATGCGCTCCCCGGGACGGATCACCATCACGTCACCGATCTCCAGATCCCGGACTCCTATGCGCACCTCGGCGCCGTCGCGGATCACCGAAGCCTCGTCCGGAGCCGCGGAGAGCAGGCTTCTGACTGAATCCTCCGTGCGGTACCTGGAGCGGGCTTCGACGTACTTCCCGATGCTGACCAGGGCTATTATCATCGACGCGGAATCGAAGCAGACTCCCGCCATCGCGTGCTCGTGCCCGCAGTAAACGAGATAAGTATTGTAGCTGCCGAGGATGACCGACGCCGCGACCCCCAGGGATATGAGGGAATCCATCGTGGGATGCTTCGAGAACAATGCCGGGAACCCTTTGCGGTAGAATCTTCTTCCGGCTATGAGGGTAGGAACGCACAGCATCGCCTGCAGGGCGCAGTACGGAAACGGATCCAGGAACGGTTCGAACAGCCCCAGCATGGGCCCCATGGCGATGACTGAAAGCGGAACCGCGAAAACGGCGGCGATCGCCAGATCGATCAGCCGGGAGCGGAGCTCTTTTCTCCCCTCTTCCGCCGCCTTGTCCCGATCGTCGCTCACCACAGCGTATCCCGCTGCCGCGACTGCTTTTCTGATAGCCTCCTCGGTCTCCGGAGTCCCGTCGTACCTGACGCGGGCGGTGCAGCTCCCTATATTCGCTTCCGCGGACTCCACTCCGCCGACCGATTCTATGGCGCTCTCGACCCTGCCGACGCATGCGGCGCAGGTCATCCCGGCGATGCGGAATATCTTTTCCATCAGAACAGACCTTTCTTCACGGACGCCCTGAACCCGGCGTCCACCACGGCGCTGATCAGAGCCTCGTCGGAAGCGCCGGAGTGCTGCACGGACGCCGTCCCCTTTTTGAGACTGACGTCGGCGGAAGATACCGAATCTACCGATTCCAGAGCGCTTTTTACGCTGGAAACGCATCCTTCGCACATCATTCCCTCTATTTTCAGCACTGTTTTTGCCATGAATACGAATCGCTCATACAATAATTATAGTTTACAGCGAATAGATCTTCCTCGCGGCTTCCGTTATCTTTCTGATCTCCTTTCCGCGATCCCTCCAGAAAAGGGGCGTCCAAAGGCGTATGATCTTCCATCCTTTGGACTCCAGGAATTCCCTTGACAGGCAGTCCCGGGATCTCAGGCTCTCCCCCGACGAATACATTCTGGCGTCAGTCTGTATCCCCAGAATCCGGCGGTTTCCGTACCCGACCGCGAGATCCATTCCGTATATCCCGGATCCGACGTTCCTCTCGACCGCGAACCCCTCTCTTACCAAAGCCGATTCCAGTTCCCCGAGGAAGGCGGCCGGCGCGGATTCCGGTTTTTCCGGTCCGCCGAAAGACGACAGAATTTCCCGGGCCGCTTCCGCGTCTCCGGATGATACCGCGTCCGCGTACTGCAGGAACTTTTTAAAGAAATACGGGCCGGAGATCTTCCCGTCCGTGCGGAGCATGTCCGGATCGAAAGATCTCAGAACAATCATTCCGGTTCTGGAGCGGGTTATCGCGACGTTCAGCCTGTTCTCTCCGCCCCCGGCGTTCAGCCATCCGAACCTCTGGACGAAGTTTCCGTTCCTGTCCGGCGCGTATCCCGCCGAGAAAATGATGATATCCCTCTCGTCCCCCTGGACCGTCTCCACGTTCTTGATGAAAAGGCCGGCGTACTCCCCGTTTTCGATCCTTTCCGTTTCCCTGCGGACAAGCTTCCCGAACCCGCGATCGGCGGCGCATTCCCTCTCCAGCGCGTCCGCGACGGCGTCTCTCTGGGACGAATTGAACGTTATTATCCCGACGGTTTCCCCGTTCCCGCGGGTCGTGAGAACCTCTTTCAGGACTTTCACGGTCTCCTCCGCCTCCCTGATATTCTGTCTGTTCTCCCATATCCCGTCCGTGCGGATGACCCGGATCGCCGGCTTTCCGGAAGTAACGGTGTCCGGAACGATGTCCAGCTTCCCTCCGTAGAACGCGCGGTCCGAAAACGAGATGAGGCTGCTGCTGCGGGATCTGTAATGATGCGTAAGCATGACGGATCCGAACTTCCCGCATGCGAGATCCAGAACGCTGCGCTCGTCGGAGCCGTATCTGCAGACTCCGAGGCTGGACGGGCGGAGCTGCTTCGGATCCCCCGCCACAGCGGCTTTTTTGGACCTGAACAAAGACGGAACCGCCCTTTCGGCGTACATCTGGGACGCTTCGTCGATTATCAGCAGATCGAACATCCCCATCTCAAGCGGAAGAATTTCGGACACGGTTTCCGGAGTCATAAGCCATATCCGGATCCCTTCGGAGAGCTCGTACGCGAAACGTCCGGCGAATCTCGGGGGGCTCCACCGCCTTCTGGACGTTATTATCCTTTCCATCTCCCCGTATCTGGCGGATCTCTTCATCCTTTCTATGCGCTCCCTCAGCAGGGATTCCGCTGCTCCCCTCGCCGCCGCCCGCTGCTCCTCAGACCGCAGGGACATCGTCCGGGAGTATTCCCCGAAGGATTCCAGCCCGGAGGAGTCGTAGGCGCCGTCGAATTCCCTGATTTTGAAATGCTGCATCCTGGCGAACATCAGTTTTTCGCTTTCCTCCGGAGAGATTCCTTGTTCCTCCGACAGCTCGGCTATCCCGTTCCCGTAGGATTTCCACTCTGCCGGGAGGGCCCCGAATTCCCCGGATCCTTCGGAATAAAGCTGATAGCAATCCAGGGCGGCGATTACCTGCATCGGATCCCCGCTTATGATGCCGGATATCGAAGAGTTGCAGCTTGTGAAATATTCCGCCGTGATCAGCGATGCTTCTTTAGAGATCCGCACGCGGGAATAAGACGGATCCGTAAGATCCTGCAGTTTTCCGCGGAACTCCGACAGCTCGATCTTCGTCAGATCGCTCCTCATCCCGAGAAAAATGCGGTGTTTCTCCATCAGCTTCCGGTACCGGATGTACCGCTCCGCCCTGCCGGCTTCCGAAAAATAACCGTGCAGGGACAGAACGCTCCCGTAATCCAGTCCCGTCACTCCGGAGGAAAGGCTGTTATCGGCCGCCGCGTCGTACGGCGAAGATGCGCGGGCGAGATCCCCGGAATACAGATCGGCGGGGACCATTCCGGACTCCCGCTCCCCGTACAGTCCCTTTTCCAGAGATTCCAACTTCGCGGCCGCTTTCGCGGATCCTGCGATGCATTTCCGGAGATCCGGACAAGGTTTTTCCGGCTCCGGTTCCAGAGCGGATGACAGCTGCCTGTAGAAGGATTCCTTGTTTCCGGCGTCGTCTATCATCATGCAATATCTTGACAGAGTCCCGAGACGCGACCTGACTACGTCCAGCGCGGCCTTCTTTTCCGATACTATGAGAACGTTCTTCCCTCCCAGCACAGCTGAGACAGCGGCTTCCGTTATGACCTGGGATTTTCCGGTTCCCGGGGGGCCGCATATCACCAGGCCCTCCGAATTCTCCAGAGCGGAAACGGCCCTCTCCTGCGACGAATCGAGTTTTCCGGCGGTAACCGGGACTCCGCTCTCTGGTTCCGGAACGGCGCAGGAGCCACGGCGGGAAGTAAACCTGTCCAGTATCCCGCTGACGCTGTTTCCCGAAAGAATGGTTTCGAAATCTCTCTGGACGGCGCAGGAGTATATCGGATATCTCCCCAGCACGGCGTATGCCGAAATTTTAAGCAGGTTTCCGGAGCATTCCGGATCCCCGCTGCGGAATTTCTCGTACCCCTCCGGGAGATTCCGGAGAGCGATCCCGTTTTCTCTGTAAAAACCGGCGGCGACGTCGAAAGGAACAGCGGAGCTCCCGGCGCAGCAGTCCGGAACCGCCCCGTCTTTTCCGGACGCCTTCATCGCGGCCAGGATCAGCGCGGCGTTGTAAACGGCTTCCCTGGATCCGTCCAGGGATATGCGGATCTCCCCCTTCTCCCGGACCGCGGCCGCAGGATAAAGAACCAGAGGCGCCTTCACGGGGAAACCGTCCGGAAGAATGCCCTCGGCGAAGGGAAAGGCCGCATAGAGATCGGATCTCCCCCTGTCCCTGAGCTCCCGCCCCGATTCCCTGATAAGATCCGAGATCCGCTTATAATGCGGATCCCCCGGGGACACCGATATACCCGAGACCCCGGCCAGAAACCCGGCTATATCCGCATTCAGATCGGTAAGATCCAGTCCGGAGAGGCGGAACAGCCGGGGCTGGTAAAGCATGCGGTTCCCCCTGCCCAGATCGGTAAGGTTCTTTTCCATCTCGCGGAGAGTTCCTGCGGTCTCGCAACGCATTTCCGTTCCGCCGGCGTTCGCGGAGGAATACTTTCTCGTCACTGAAAGAAAAATATCCCCGTACTGCGCGATGAAGCGCCTGCCGATTCCGGGTATGGCTTCCAGATCTTCGATCCTTACGGGAAGACGGGCGGATATCTCGGCGAGAACGGCGTCGGAACACACGGGACGGAACCTTTCCCCTTTGCTCCTGTCCCCGCGCAGAGAATCGCGCAGAGCCCTCAGCCCGGCGGCTGCTCCGCCGCACTCCCGGTTCTCCGGAATCTGTCTGACGGTTTCCGTTATGTCCATCTCATCACCGGCGCGGATCCGCCCGCATCAGGAGATTACGCCGGAAGGGTATTTGAAACTGAGACGGGGGTTCCCGAAAGTGGCAAATCGACATATGCTATACGGAAAACTATGCTGCAAACCGGAATAAAAGGCAGAAAAACCATGACCGTCACCGAGGACGACACCGCAGAGGCGGCGGGAAGCGGAGTTCTCCGGGTGTTCGCCACCCCGAAGATGATCGCTCTGATCGAAGCCGCCGCGTCGGAGAGCGTGTCGGAATACCTCGAAGAGGGAACGAGCACGGTAGGAACGCGCATTGACGTGACTCATTCGGCGCCTTCCCCGGTGGGCTCCGCGATAGTATGCGAAACGATTCTTACAGAAATAGACCGCAGAAGGCTTGTGTTCTCGGTGACCGCGAGAGACGGCGCCGGAGAGATCGGATCCGGAATCCACGAGAGGTTCGTGGTCGGCAACGCCCGCTTCATGGAGAAAGCGGAGTCCAGGCTCGCAGATTCATGAGGATTACCGGCACCAGAAGGCACCCGCAGAGTATCGTCCTGTCCGTTCCGAAATAATCGGGGATGAATCCGGCCAGGGACGAGACGGCCAGAACAATAAGGCCGAAAGGACCGGTCAGAACCAGCACCAGAATCACGTCCGCGGCGAAGACTTTGCGGCTGAGGCTCCGGCTGTCCGCAGAACCGGCGATGCGGGCGAACAGCTTTCCCGATCCGATGGTCAGAATGTATCCGGTCAGCGATGACGCGGCGGCGGCCAGCAGAATAATCATGAACGTCTCCGAAGCGATTCCGGAGAGGGAATCCCCCGCTATCTTCCCTATAGCCAGCGCGGTTCCGGATCTTCCCCCGCCGGAAACGGAAAGAGTGACCAGAGACAGCACTGCGGTGACCGATCCTATCGACGCGACGGCGGCTATGAACTTCTCCGGCTTGTTTTCGGGCATGAAGCACGCTGAGACCGACGCTCCCGCCGTCGCCGTTATCCCGGGAAACCATCCCGCGGCGCATCCCATTATGACTCCCCTCAGTCCGGAGCGGGCTACTTCCGGGTTTCCGCAGTCCTCCTGCTCCGGTATCTTTCCGGCCGAAGACATGCCCAGAAGAACAGGGACTCCGAAGAGGCCGGTGAGCATCGGAAACATCAGCGAGCCCTCTCCCGCGATTCCGTAAGAGGGAATGGGAAGAAACATCACCCCCAGCCCCACGGCCCCGGAGATCAGAAAAGCGGCTATCCCGGCCGGGCCGGATCCGCGGCGGAACTGGGCGGTTATAAGAATGGCAGAAACGGCGGCGACGGCGAATGGCGTGGCGGATTCCATGATCTCCCGGCCGCCGGAATGCATCAGGATCTGAAACGGAACCGCCAGCGCGATGGCGCAGGACGTTCCGACGAGGCTCCCGGCGGCCGCCGCCCTGACCGCCTCCATCCCCCTTCCAGCCAGGAGAAGCCTGTGGCCCGGCAGGACCGAAACGGAATCCTCCGAATCGGGCGCGCCGATGAAGACCGACGGAACGAAATCCAGAAAGGAATGGACCACGGAGGCGGACATTATGCAGCAGCAGACAGCGGTTCCGGCGTTCTCCGGCCCGGATATCTCTCCGAAAAACCCCGCGACGGAGGGGTAGAAAGCGAGCATGAAGGAAGCCAGCGCGTTGACGTGGATCCCCGGAACGAGCCCGCTGAACGTGCCCAGTCCGGCGCCTATGAGGAAAGACAGCGAACATGCCAGAACCGTTCCGGGATCCATGGACGAAACGTCCCGGAAACCGTGATAAACGTACCGCGTGCGGGCACAGTTACTCTTTCGGCTTCGTACCGTTTCTGATCTCCCTGAAGACCTCGCAGGTTCTGGACATGCATATATGCAGCATCGCCTCGGCGTCCCCGGTGCCGGACATTCCCGCCGCGCCGTCGTGGCCTCCCCCGGAGGACGAGGTTTCGCTCCCGATCCCTTTCATTATGATTCCGAGGTTCACGCCTCTGCGGACGGCTTCCGGAGTCGCCCTCGCGCTTATGCGGAACTCTTCCTCTCTCTGGGACGCCGAAAAGGAAACGTCGGCTCCGGCTGCCAGCAGCGATTTGCACACGGACGCTTCGAAGCTTCCCGCGAGGGCCGAAGCGACGATCATATCGCCTATGCGCTCGCATCTGGAGCGCCCCACGGCGGAGACCGAGGCGTGCCTCTCGGATATGCTGGCCGGAAGAACGGCGATATCCATGGCTTCGTCCATCGGGATCCCGCATTCCTCCATCAGCGATGCGAGGGCCGAGAGCAGGCGGGAATCGGCGACGCGGAGGTTCCTGCTGTCGGAGATCATTCCGCCCATAAGCATCAGCCCCTCCCGGCGGCCGATCGGCTTCCCCGACTGCCTGTAAAGATCGTAAACGATCTCGCAGCAGGAGACGCGCCCGGGATCGATGAGCGAGACGCAGCCGTCCCAGTCGCCGGTAACGATGTGGTGATCGATGACGACGGTTCCCTGCGGGAGTTCCTCGTCCAGATCCAGCTGCGACAGGGACGACGTATCCACGGCGGCTACGGTATCGTAACGGGAGAGATCGCAGGAAGAGAGGATCTCTATTCCCAGCTTCTCCGCCGCGTTTTTCGCGGTGCGGTCAAGGCCTCCCGGGGCGTAGATATCCGCCGGGGGAAAGAGCCCGGCCAGAGCGAAGGCCGAACCCAGAGCGTCCATGTCCGCGTTGGCATGAACCAGAATGACTTTCTTCCCTTCTCTGAGCGCCTCTGCCGCAGCCTGCATGGCCGGTGCGTACGGAAAACTGTTATTTTATCTCTTTCTCGAAAACCTCTGCGCGGCTTTGCTCTGGCCCAGTCCCGTTATGAGAATGTCCGAGTTGTACAGCCTGACTGTTATCAGTATCATAATCGCCGAGAAAACCGCCATATACGCGATCCCGTACAGCACGATGGAGTAGTCGTTGTACATCAGAGCCTGCATGGCGATCATCGGATGCGAGAACGGAATCGCGAACAGCACCCCCTGGATCGCGGAGGATGTCCCGTACCACCCCGAGAACATTATCACGAAGGCGGGGATCATGGCGAGGATGCTCAGAGGCATGGTCATGGTCTGCGCGGATTTGTAATTCTTCGCGAAAGCGCCCATGATCATGCAGATTCCCAGCGCGCACACGATGGAAAGGAATATAGACAGCATGAGCAGCAGGTAATCCTGCAGTTCGAGGCCCAGGCCGACGTCCTCCAGACTGATTCCCGACGCGATCTCGCTGGTCATGGCGTTCATGTAGAAGCTCATGCCTATCATATACGCGAGACCGTAGACCAGGCCGACGACCGCCGCGGCTATTATCTTTCCCGTGACGATCACGGTTCTGCGTATGGGCAGCGTGAGCAGGGTCTCCAGAGTTTTGTTCTCCTTCTCGGAGCCCATGGAGCTTATCACGATGCTCCCGACCATCATGATTATTATCATTATCACCAGCGGAACCATCATGGTCTGGCTGGTGACCTGGCTCGCGAGCTCCGCGGGAGAGATGTCGCTCACGTAATTGCCGTTTATCATGGTCCCGATCCCGTCAGCCCTGATGGGATTGGTGTAGAACCAGTAATTGGTGATGCCGGCCTCCTCGGTCAGGAGCGTTCTTGACAGCATTCCGTTCAGAGACGAGATCAGAGACGAGACCACTACCGACGGGGACGAATCGAACAGCCCCTCCGCCTCGTAGATGTAGAACTGCTCCAGAGACGCCTGGTTCTCCGTCGCTATCAGCGTGCTGAACCTCTCCGGAACGATCAGAGCCGACGAGAGCCCCAGCGAGCTCAGGCGTCCGGTCAGATCCGCGTAGTCGATCTTCCCGTCCGGAGTTTTCACCGACTGAACTTCGTAGACGTAATCGTCGACGCTTCTGCCCGGAGGGATGGAACCGGCGTACACCGCCCTGAGAGCGGTATCGAGATCCCAGGTCTCCCCGCCGGAAAGAGTCACTTTTCCGTTATCGGAATCGACGATTGCGACGGGAGGAAGGACTTTCGCCTTTTCCACTTCTCCCCCGATCAGCCCTCCGAGGGCCATGAACAGAACCATCATGACCATGATCGAAGCGACGGTTCCGGGAGTGAGAAGCTCTTTGAGCTCTTTCCTGACGATGTTGGTGAGATGGCTCATGATTTCCTCACCGCCTTGACGAAGACCTCTTCGAGATTCGCCGCGCCGAACTTCTCCTTCAGCTCGTCCGGGGTTCCCAGAAGTATCAGGTTCCCCTGATCTATCATCCCGACCCTGTCGCACAGCATCTCGACCTCGAACATGTTATGCGACGATATTATGACCGTGACTCCGTTCGCCGCTATATTGCGGATGATCTCGCGGATCTCGTACGCGTTGAGAACGTCGAGGCCGGACGTGACCTCGTCCATTATCGCGAGCTTCGGAGAGGGCATGATGGCTCTCGCGATGAGAAGGCGGCGCATCATTCCCTTGCTGTAGGTATCGACCTTGGAATCGATCCTGTCGCCTAAATCGGCGATCTCGATTCCCCTGCCGACCATCTCCCTCTGCGCCTCGCCCGAAGTGTAGAATTTCGAGATGAAATCGAGGTACGCTCTCCCCGTGAGATCCTTGTACGCGCCGGCGTCCTCCGGAAGATAGCTTATGACCTCCCTGACCTTCTCCGGCTCCGAGGAAACGTCGTAGCCGTATACTGAGATCGATCCGGACGTTATGCGGAGAAGCGTCGAGATCATTCTCAGAGTGGTAGTCTTTCCCGCACCGTTATGCCCGAGAAGCCCGAAGATCTCCCCTTCCTTAACCGTAAGGGAAATCCCGTGGACCGCCTCCCTGCTGCCGTAAGACTTGCGTACATTGTCGAGGACGAGCGCGTCAGCCATAAGCGGTCATGGAATAACTGTATAAAATAGGTAATGAAAGAGGTTTGGAGACGGGATTTACGCCTGCGCTCTTCCCATCGCCGCGTTGATGGCGTCCTGGAGCATCTGGTACTTCTCTTTGAGACCGTTCTCCTGGCGCACGAGAGAGTTGATGCGGACGTCCATCAGCTCGACGGACTCTTCGAGCTCCGCTTTGAGGGCGGGGACGTCGTCGACTTTGAGCATGAGGGATCCGGCCGTTTTGTATACGGCACCGGTGCTCTTCTCCAGCTCCTGCAGGGTCCTTTCGATCTCGCGCTTCTGGGTCTGCATCTGGGCCCTCTGCGACGAGACCGCCTGAAGCTGCTGCTGGACCTGCTGGAACTGCGCGATCTGATTCTGCAACTGGGGGCTGATTCCGTTCATATTCTGGCTTCCGTAAGATTATGGATATCTTCAATGACTCTGATGCACTCCATACAGGAGTTCAGGGCGGCCCTCATTGAGGAGACGTCCGAAGCGCGTATGCGTATCACCGCAGCGCCGTCTTCTTCGGAACTCTCCGTCTCCGTGCGGGAGATCTCCCTCGCGGACTCCGGTCCGATCGAGGAGACTATCACTCCCGGGCTGCACCCCTCCGCCCTGATGACTGCGGTGAGCATGCTCAGTCGGAGTACAGGGTCTTCTTCGTGGACTGCCTGTCCTTGAAGAATATCTTGGATCCGCATTTCTCGCACTGGAGCCCCAGCGCTTTGAGATCGTTCCTGACCGGTTCCTTGCATTTAGCGCATCTGTACAATCCGATCACCGTCAGGATTCGGAAACCTGGGATATCTCTCTCTTGGACACGGGGCTGTAGGCTTTGGCGGCGAATTTCACTCCGCAGTGCCTGCAGGACCAGATCCCGGAGCTGACCCTCCCGACGGCCATGTGGTGGCAGACGGGGCATTCGTGATCGGCTTTCTGATCGGCCTCGACGGTTTTGATGCTGTTGCGTACGATAACGCCGTACCTGGCTCCGAACCTTCCGGAGCTTCCGACTTTGACTGTTCTCTTTGACATGTTGATCACCCGATTATCTTTCTGATTTCCGCACCCTTCTCGACAGCCCTGTCGAGGCAGAGGCTGAGTTCATCCAGAGTGATGGATCCCATTCCCCCCTTCTGCATGGCTCTGAAGTTGCCGTTGTCGTCGGTGGTGACGGTCAGCCGGGCGGTTGAAATCTGCTCTTCGTCGAAATTTGGGTCTACTATTAAAGTATTTCCCACCTTGGCCTCAGTCACAGAAACGGGGGTGCAGGTTATCGGAAGAGGCCTGTTCTCCCCTTTTCCGTACTGCTCTCCCGGGATCACCGCGGTTCTGAGGGCGCAGACCGCCGCCAGATTCGAGGCGTCGAAGAGATTCCCGTCGTGATCCAGCGCGTAGATGTCAACGAAGCACATCCATACCTCCTCTCCGGGGGTGATGCACAGCGCCTCCGCGTCCACCATTCCGGACTCCCTGATCCCGCGGTCGACGACGCGCGCGAGTTCTATAGCATCCTCTCCGGGGGGACCGGACTCGAAAGACGGGTGGGCCATGGGGATCAGCTCCGCGCCGGTGGTGAGAACCCCCAGGTTCGGAGTGTCGGGGAACGGGGTTCCCGGAATTATCTTCACTCCCGCGATCACCTCGGTCTTTCCGATTTTTACTCTGGCGGAGCCGTCCGCGCTCTCGATGCAGTTTGTAACGACTTCTATCTTGCGGAATTCTCCGGACCCGCGGCCGTCGATCCTCTTTCCGTCTTTCAGGAGATTGAGGATGTGGTCGCGCCTGATGTCGGACATTATCTCATTGCTCATCGCCGTCAGCCTCCTTCGCGTTGGCGGAATAGCGCCTTTTGAGCGCGTCTTTCTGAAGCTCGTAAACTTCGTGGCAGGCTCCGACGGCCATTTTAACGGCGCGGTCGAACTCCTCGCGGGTCATGTTGCCGTCCATCTGGAGAAGAACGATCTCGTCGGTGGAGGGAACAATGGCTACGGGAACATCCGCCTGGCCGTAGTTGTCCTCCTCCTTGTTGAGATCGAGGAGAACGTGCCCGTCGGCCTTTCCGGCAGCTATAGCGGGAACTATGTCCCTCATGGGGATCCCCGCATCCGCCAGAGCGACGGAGGCCGCGGTGAGCCCCGCGCACCTGGTGCCGGCGTTCGCCTGAAGGATCTCGATGTAAACGTCGATCGAAGCCCTGGGATACAGTTCGGTGAGAACGACTTTCTCCAGAGCCTCGGATATGATTTTGGAGATCTCCACGGATCTTCTGTCCGGGCCCGGCCTTTTCCTGTCGCTGACCGAAAAAGCCTGCATGTTGTACTTGCACTGGATTATGGCTTTGGACGGGTTCTGTAGATGGCGGGGGTGGCACTCCCTGGGCCCGTAGACGGCGGCGAGAACCTTGTTTTTGCCTATCTCCACATAAGCGGAGCCGTCCGCGTTGCTGAGAACCCCGGCCTCGATCTTTATGTTTCTGTGCTCTTCGGCCGTCCTGCCGTCTATCCTCATCCCGTTTTCATCTACAAGTACCATATCTGTATGTCCGCTCATATCAATCCTCCTCCTCGAAATCGTCTTCCTCACGGGGGAGCCTGTTTTCGATGAACGCCCTGACTTTGTCTGTGAGATTCGAAGCCTGGGCCTGTGCTTCGATCATCTTTATGGCATCGGCGGCCGCGTCCATGTTCTCCTCCTCGCCGTCGATCCAGATTCTTCCGTTCTGCCCCACGAAGATGCGGCAGTCGGTGGTGTTTTTCAGCATGGTGATCATAGAGCCGCTCTTCCCTATTATGCGGGATACTTTCGAATACGGTATGCTCACGAGCCTTCCGCCCTCGATGCGTCTGAGACCGGAATCTTTCATGGTTACGCTGATCTTTTTGTTTTCGTCTACGGACAGAACCTTCAGGAGAACCACGTTGCCTATATCCAGATATCTCGAGGTGTCTCCGAATTCGACTTTCCACGGAACCTCGTTCACGTGAAGGGGGGCGGGATACGGGGCGCTGATGTCGACTGTCCAGTTGGACGGTCCGATATCTATGATCACGCCTATGACCGTGTCTCCGGAAACAGGCATGTAGTGCCCCCTGAGGGGGATCACTCCCACCGTATTCTGGAAAACGTTCCTCACTCCCATTACTCCTGCATGGACTCTGCCGTCGAGCACGTACGCGTTCTCGCCGGGCTTCATGCCTGAATTGTCAAGCACGTCGCCCGGCACTACTATCTCGCGCGTCTGCCTGGCGTTTCTTCTTTCCATTGTATCGACCTGAAATTATTCAAAGCAGTTTTACGGACGCCGACCCTTTGGTTTTGCGGTTGAGGCGGTCCGTTATGTCGTTCGTCATGCCGCCGGGAACCTCCAGCACCCCGATCCACGATCCGTCGGCGGTCCATTCCTCCCTCTCCAGAGTCCCGCTGCGGATGAGATCGTCATAACAGCGGCCGTAATCGGAGCCGTTGATCTTCACCGCTATGCGGACCTTCTCGAATCTGATGGGGATGAGAGGCCTGAGAAGCTTCATAGCCTCGTCTATCTCCTTCTGGAGGGGCTTGAACGGATCCGGATGGTATTTGGCCTCCTCGAGGGCCAGCTGGATCCTCAGAGGGGGATGCGGGGTGTGCGTCTGCGGATTTATCGCGTTGGCCGCGATGAACGCGATGACCTGCTGCCTTTTGGCCTCCAGCATCTCCTTGCGCTGTTCGGCCGTTATCTGGATTTCCCCTTTCTCGATGATTCTGGAAGCGATCTCCGAGATGTCGCCGGTGCCGAAAACCTCTTTGATTTTATCCTCGGCGGGCCTCGTGCCTTTTCCGGCGTTCTTGAAGACGCCTTCGACGGCCATGTATTCGATTATATCGAACTCCTTCCCCTGCTTTATCAGGTCGACCACTCTGGGATCCAGAAGGATCTCGAAAGTCTCGCCGTGGGATTCCAGTCTGGCGGTTATCGCGTCGTCTAAGCTTACCATGCCGGCTCATGCCTCTTCGGAACCGATGAAACGGGATATGTCGGACTCCGGGAGCCTTCTGAACTTCTTTCCGTCCTCGGCGAGCCCTATCTCCACGGTTTCGGCTTTGGGATCCTCTTCGATCGCTTCTTTGAGAGCTTTGAGCCCGAGCGCGATGGCGTCCTCGTAGCTCATATCATCCTCGTACTCCTTCTCGAGAACTTCGATCGCGGGGGTGCGGCCGACGCCTATGCACGTCGCTTTGTACGCGATCAGCGCGCCCGACGGGTCGGTTTCGAAAAGATGGACTCCGAGATCGTCCGCGCCGGCGACGAGAAGGGCGGTTCCGAACGGACGGGCGCCGCCGTACTGGGTGAAATTCTGCTTGTAGTCGCAGATCTTCTTTACGAGCATTTCGACGGAGATGTTCTCCCCGAAGTTCACTTTGTGGACCTGCGCAGCCTTCCTCGCTTCGTCGACGAGGACTCTGGCATCGGCTACGAGGCCGGACGTCGCGCATCCGATGTAATCATCGATCTGATGGATCTTCTCGATGGACTTGGGTTCTATCAGCTTGTTTACGGATCTCCTGTCCACAATGAGGGCCACCCCGCCCTTGTACTTTATTCCGATTGTGGTGGATCCTTTCTTGACGGCCTCGCGGGCGTATTCTACCTGGAAAAGCCTTCCGTCAGGCGAAAACACGCTGATACCCTTATCATATGCCATTTGTCCAGGTTGCATAATCTGTACTCCTTTCGGTTTCCCATATCTTAGAGCAGTATAAAGACGTTTAGCAACGTTTCATCTTTTCCTCTTTTGTCTGACTCTGAGAAAGGGAAAGCGGTCGCGGAGCGTGCGGAGGGTTCCGGACGTTTTCAGGGACCTGACGCCGGGATCGAGCATCGCCATAGCATCCCGCAGCCCGGCGCATCCGCGGGGCGGGGTGCGGACGACGGCGTATCCCCCGGAGCATGTTATGACCTTGAAATCCTCTATGCCCGAGCTTTTCAGAACGCTCTCCACGTCTTCCCTGAGGGTCCCGGGGGGCACCTCGAACGCGGTGTAGCGCCTCCTTCCCCGCACGGATTTCACCACCATGCGCCGGGAGAGAGGCTCCGCCGATATAACGGTTGTTTCGGCGCTTCCGGACGGAAAAACAACCCCGGAGCCGGATCCGCCGCCGGAAAGCCCCGGTATTACAAATTTATAAATAGTAATACCGATCTGATGGATGGACCTGTATCCATCCGTATATATCTGCAAAGAATTTTGCAAAAACGTGATATTTAAGCATTTGTTTTTTCAAAGACGGCCGGCACGCGGATCGGCGGCCGGAGACGCGGGAAATAATATACTATGATATGAGTTGTTTTATCCTTTGCAATAAAACAACTTAAAAAACTGTTAAATATACTGGCTATGTATTTTTTACCCTTCCTAAATCTGCGGCCGGAAAATAATATCGAAAAATGTGTTAGATATTATATTTAAAGTTTGTTAGCATCCATTTATTATGCTGTTTTGCATCCCCTTATATGTTCCAAACCAGTTGGTATACGGAGGCAATGATTTGAGCAAATCAGCATTGGTAATCGGTGGAGGAATCGCTGGAATCCAGGCTTCGTTAGATCTTGCTGACCGCGGCATCCACGTCTATCTGGTGGAGAAAGACCCCACCATAGGCGGTGTGATGTGCCGTCTCGACAAGACCTTCCCTACGAACGACTGTTCAGCATGTATTCTTTCGCCTAAAATGGCAGACTGTAACGGACATCCCAACATCGATGTCCTGACGTACCATGAAGTCCTCAAAGTCGACGGAGAAGCCGGCGATTTCAAGGTGACCGTCCTCAAAAAAGCCAGATACGTTAATCCCAAGGAATGTACCGGATGCGGCGACTGTATCGCCAAGTGTCCCGTGAAGAACATTCCCGACAAATACGAATTCGGGCTTGTAAACAGAAAAGCAATCTATATCCCCCACGCACAGGCAGTTCCCCGCGTCGCGGTAATCGACAAAACCCAGTGCATGAAACTCAACAAAGACAAGTGCGGAAACTGCGCCAAAGTGTGCGGAAAGGGGGCTATCCACTACGACGACAAGGACGAGGAGATCGTTCTCGAAGTCGGTTCCATCATCGCCGCGCCCGGATTCAAGGTCTGGGACGCGTCCATCGCTACCGAATACGGATACGGAAGATACAAGAACGTCGTAACCGCGATCGAGTACGAGAGAATGATGTGCGCCTCCGGTCCCGACAAAGGACACATCACCATCCCCTACTTCAAAGTCGACTCCAGCACCAAAGAGCACCCCACCAAGGTCGCCTACATCCAGTGCTGCGGTTCCAGATCCGAGAAGAAAGGATGGAAGAAATACTGCTCCTCCGTGTGCTGCATGTACGCCACCAAGCAGGCCATGATCACCAAGGAGCACGGAGACCTTCAGGAAGACATCTTCTTCATGGACATCAGATCCTACGGAAAAGAGTTCGAGGCCTACATCAACAGGGGAGAGAAAGAGTACGGAATCAGGATGCACAGGGGAGCCCGCGTATCCAACATCGAAGAGGATCCCGTCACGAAAGCCCTCACCATCAACTACACCGACGACGAGAACAACGGAGTCTCCGAGACTTTCGACATCGTCGTTCTGTCCATCGGACTCGCGCCCCCCGAGGGAGCACAGGAGTTCGCCGACACCCTCGGAATCGAGCTCAACAAATACGGATTCTGCAAGACCTCCGTCTTCAAGCCTCTCGAGACGACCAGGCCCGGAATTTTCGTCACCGGAGCTTTCGCCGCCCCGAAAGACATTCCTACCTCCGTCGCGGAAGCGTGCGGTTCCTCCGCGAAGGCCGGAGCATGGATCGTCAGGAAAGACTTCCAGCCCTGCGCCCCCAAGCAGTATCCCGCCGAGAAAGACGTCATCGGAAAAGAGCCCCGCATCGGAGTATGGGTCTGCCACTGCGGTATCAACATCGGATCCGTGGTCAACGTTCCCGAAGTCGCCGAATACGCGAAGACTCTCCCCCACGTCATCGTCTCCAGCCAGTCCCAGTACGCATGCGCCCAGGACTGCCTCGAGTCGATTTCCAAAGCGATCACCGAGTACGACCTCAACAGGGTCGTCGTCGCGTCCTGCACTCCCAGGACCCACGAGCCTCTCTTCAGGGAAGCCTGCAGGGACGGAGGACTGAACAAGTACCTCTTCAACATGGCCAACATCCGCGACCAGTGCTCCTGGATCCACATGCACCAGCCCGAAGCCGCCACCGCCAAAGCGAAGGACCTTCTCAGAATGTCCATCGCGAAAGCCGCCCTTCTCGAGCCTCTCGTCGGTTCCGAGATCCCCGTCACCAACGCCGCGGCAGTCATAGGCGGAGGAATCACCGGAATGAACGCCGCCCTCGACATCGCCGCCCAGGGATTCCCCGTCCACCTCGTGGAGAAGGATACCGAGCTCGGAGGATACGCGCGCAACTTCAACTTCTCCGAAGACGGAAAGCCCGTCAAAGAGTACCTCAAAGAGCTCATAGCCAAGGTCGAGAAATGCCCGCTCATCTCCGTCCACACCGGCGTGACCGTCAAGGACATACCCGGATTCGTCGGAAACTTCACCCTGAGGCTTTCCGACGGAAAGGACTACCCCGTCGGAGGAGTTCTGTTCGCGGTCGGAGCGAAGCCCTACAAGCCCACCGAGTACGGATACGGAACCGACTCCAAGGTCATGACCCAGATCGAGGCCGAAGAGAAGATCGAAGCCAAACAGTTCAACGCGCAGAACGTCGTGTTCGTCCAGTGCGTCGGATCCAGAAACGACGACGTGCACTACTGCTCCCGTGTATGCTGCGCCTCGTCCCTGCGCAACGCCATCAAGATCAAGATGGCCAACCCCATGGCGAACGTCACCATCATACACAAGGACATCAGGACCTACGGATTCCGCGAGGAACTCTACCAGATGGCGTCCTCGCTCGGCGTCAGGTTCCTCAGGTACCCTGCGGACAAAGGCCTTCCCAAATACGACGGAAAGACCGTCAAAGCCTTCGACTGCACCCTCGGAGACTGCCTCGAGATCCCCGTGGACGCCCTTATCCTCGCTACCGGAATCGCGCCCGACAGAGAGAACAAGGAGAACCTCGCGAAGATGGTCAAAGTCCCCATCTCCAAAGACGGATTCTACTTCGAAGCCCACCAGAAGCTCAGGCCCGTCGACTTCGCCACAGAAGGAGTCTACGTCGCGGGAGCCGCCCACTGGCCCAAATTCATGGACGAGTGCATCGCTCAGGCTTCCGGTGCCGCATCCAGGATGCTCACCGTGATCTCCAAGGACAAACTCATCTCCGAAGGAATCGTAGCGGGAGTCAACGAAGCCCTCTGCGACGGATGCGGAGTGTGCGTGGGATGCTGCGACTACAACGCCGTCAACCTCGTGAAGCAGGACGACGGATCGTTCAAGAGCCAGGTCAACCCCGGTCTGTGCAAGGGATGCGGATGCTGCGTAGCTTCGTGCCCGTCCGGTGCTCTCGAGCAGAGAGGATTCAGGAACAAGCAGATCATCGCCGAGATTGACGCATGTCTCGATTACCCCGTAGGAGGCGAGTGAATGGCCGATTTCGAACCCAGAATAGTAACGTTCTGCTGCAACTGGTGCTCTTACGCCGGAGCGGACGGAGCGGGAGTCGCGAGGCTCCAGATGCCCACCAACTTCCGTATCATCAGGACCATGTGCTCCGCGCGTGTCGACCCCGAATTCATCCTCAGGGCGTTCTCCAAAGGCGCCGACGGAGTGATGGTTCTCGGATGCCACCCCGGAGACTGCCACTACATCGGAGGAAACTACAGGGCGAGAAGAAGAATCGCTCTTCTCAGGCTCGTCCTCGAGCAGTACGGATTCGACCCCAAGAGACTCAAGCTCGAGTGGGTCTCCGCATCCGAAGGAGAAAAGTTCCAGAAGACCGTCAACGAGTTCGTTGACACGATCAAGGCTCTCGGCCCCACCCCTCTCAAGAAGGAGGAAGCGTAAATGGGATTCTTAGATAAAATATTCAAAAAGAAGGAAGACCCCTCGAAGGCCGCCGAAGCCGTCAGCAAGGGCGTCGATAACGTCGTCAAGGGAGTCGGGAACGCTGCCGCCGCAGCCGGAAACGCGGTCGATGCCGCGGCTAAGAGCGTCGGAACCGCCGTGAAGGACGCCGCGGACAAAGTCTCGGCAGCGGTCGGCGGAGAGGACAAGAAAGTTACCCACGTCCTCCCCATGGCCGACCTCGGAGAGCTCCTTCCCGGAGCCCCCGCCGGCGGAAAAATCAACCTGGCCATCTACTGGGCTGCTGCCTGCGGAGGATGCGACGTTTCGATTCTCGACGTCAACGAGAGAATCCTGACCATAGGAGACATGGCGAACATCGTCATGTGGCCGGTCGCGGCTGACGGAAAAGAGAAGGACATCGCAGCCATGGAAGACGGTTCCATCACCGTTTCCCTGATCTCCGGTGCCGTAAGGAACA
>JAEEGL014578844.1_pt1 | contig 20739 bp, 16 predicted proteins | sample 9134231 | NCBI WGS metagenome assembly JAEEGL01 (sample SAMN16246548, study PRJNA631951) | gut metagenome | biome: gut microbiome; feature: rumen; material: fiber-attached | host: Bos | place: Iran: Karaj | collected 2018-10
GAGGGTAACCTTCTCAGCCCTTATGCCTTGACAAAGCGTTGTGATGAGGAATGGGCCAAGCAGTATTCTCGGCACTATGGATTGAAGACAGTTGGTCTCCGCTACTTCAATGTCTTTGGTCGTCGTCAGGATCCTCATGGAGCTTATGCTGCTGTGATTCCTAAGTTCATCAAGCAGTTGCTTAACGACGAGCGTCCTACTATCAATGGTGACGGAAAGCAAAGCCGAGATTTCACGTACATTGAAAATGTCATCGAAGCCAATCTCAAGGCATGTCTTGCTCCCGATGAGGCCTGTGGTGAGGCTTTCAATGTCGCTTACGGTGGTCGTGAGTATCTGATCGATATTTACTATGACCTTACCAGAGCTCTTGGCAAGGACATAGAACCTATCTTTGGCCCTGATCGTAAAGGGGACATCAAGCATTCCAATGCTGATATCAGCAAGGCTCAACGTTTGCTCGGCTACGATCCACAGTATGATTTCGCTCGGGGCCTGAATGAGGCTATTGAGTGGTATAAAGCTAATTTGTAAAAGAAATAAATGCATATAAATATGAAGGAAACAAAGATTTGTGTCATTGGCTTGGGCTATGTAGGACTTCCTCTTGCTCGCCTGTTTTCGACCAAATATCAGACGGTCGGTTTTGATATGAACCAGAAGCGTTGCGACGCTTTGATGGCCGGTCACGATGCTACGCTTGAGGTTGCTGACGATATCCTTCAGGATGCCATCAATAACCATGGCTTCATCTGCACCAGCGACATTGAAAAGATTCGCGACTGCACTTTCTACATTGTGGCCGTTCCGACTCCGGTGGATGCAGACAATAATCCTGATTTGACTCCGCTCGTCGGCGCCAGCACCACTGTTGGTAAAGTTATCAGCAAGGGTGACGTGGTGGTTTATGAATCCACTGTCTATCCTGGCGTGACCGAGGATGAGTGCATCCCTGTTGTTGAGAAGGTCTCTGGTCTCAAAATGAACGTAGACTTCTATGGTGGCTATAGCCCCGAGCGAATCAATCCTGGTGATAAGCAACACACTGTAGAGCATATTAAGAAAGTCACCTCTGGTTCTACTCCTGAAATTGGAAAGTATATCAACGAGGTCTATGCCAGTGTTATCGCGGCCGGGACTCATCTCGCTCCGTCTATCAAGGTTGCTGAAGCTGCCAAGGTCATCGAGAATAGTCAGCGTGATATCAACATCGCTTTCGTCAACGAACTCTCCAAGATCTTCAACAAGATGGGTATCGACACCCTGGATGTCCTCGAAGCTGCTGGCACCAAGTGGAACTTCCTGCCTTTCCGTCCTGGTTTGGTGGGTGGTCATTGCATCGGAGTGGATCCTTATTATCTTGCCCAGTGCGCTCAGCGTCATGGTTACAATCCTGAGATCATCCTTGCCGGCCGGCGTATGAATGACGGTATGGGTGAGTATGTGGCGACAGAGACTATCAAGTTGATGTTGAAGAAGGGAATACAGGTACTCAATTCCAATATCATCATTCTTGGTTTCACCTTCAAGGAGAACTGCCCTGACGTGCGCAACACGAAAGTCATTGATATTTACAAAGCACTGAAGGAATACAATCTTAACATCACTGTATATGATCCTTGGGCAAATCCTGCCATTGTTGAGCATGAGTATGGAATCAAGGTGATCAATGAGCTGCCGACAGAGAAGTTTGATGCAGCCATTGCTGCGGTTGCTCATAAAAAGTTCAGTGGGTTGGATGTTCTCGCTCTGCTGAAAGAGAAGCATGTCGTCTTTGATGTGAAGTGTATGTTGGAGAGAAGTATTGTTGACGGTCGACTTTAGAAGATATTATTGTTCAGTTTTCTATAAGTCATGTTGTCCCCGATTAACTGTGTTAGATTCATAAGTTTCGCGTCTTTTGTATTTCTTTGCTGTTCATGTTGTTCGTCTAATAAAGCGATTATATCTCCTAACAATGCACTAGAATCGTTTCTAGAGGCGAAAAACAAACATGCAATAGTTTTTGCTGTGTATGGTGATGTTGATTTACAGGGTAGGTCAATCACATTGCCAGCATCTGCGGTGTTAGACATTAGGCATGGCTCTATCCGTAATGGTACGCTAATTTTAAATAATACAGAGATTAAGTGTAAAGATACGCGGGGCCTTAATTGTTCGTTGTTGGGAAACTGCTCAAATAGTTATTTGAATGTAAATAACAGATTATACGGTGCAGCCCAAGTGGAAACCCTAGGGCGCAATGCTGTGTGCGCTTTAATGTCTGATTTAACCATATCAAGACCACTAGCTGTTCGCTGTTCAATACGAGGTGTTGGGAGGCCTATTATTAAAAGCCGTAGCTCTTCAGTTCTTCTCAATATTCTATCATCAAGTATTATGTTACAGAATTTGGAATTAGTGATTGACGAGGATACCGAAGATGCCAAATGCTATGCAATAAGAGCGACAGATGTTGGGGATATACGACTAACGAACTTGATAGTTAACGGAGGGAGTGTGTATTTTAGAAATAATAGTGATATTAGTTTTAAGAATTACGAAATTAGTTATTGTACTTTCAATATAAATCATTCTAGGTGCAACCAATCATTTGAAAAACAAAACGATGCTTTTGAGTTCCGTGGGATTCAGAATGTCTCTTTTCATCACAATACAGTTAACACCACGAATGTGACTAGAGTTTTTAAGACGCCCTCCGGAGGTGCCTCTAAAACACCTTGCGACTATTTGTCTTTTTACGACAATGTGATAAAATCAAATTCTATTAATGGGAAACAGGTTTTCGATTTTTATGATCGCACCAGGAATCTTACTGTCAAGAATAATGTTATCGTGGCGAAGGGGCACACGGATATTTTTGAGAATAAGACGACTGGAGATGAATTCGGGTTCACCATTATTATTGAAGGAAATACAGTAGAGTACGGCTATACCTTATTGTATTTTAATTTGTCTAAAGAGAGTAATAATACTCTTATTCTACGCGATAACAAGTTTGTTTCGACATCTATTTCGAAGAATCGAACATCTATTCAACAAGATACTACAGTTACCGCAAGGCGTTTATACGATTTAAATATGCGGAACTTGAATAATGTCCTAATCGAAGATAATACGTTTAGTAGTTCTGGATATGTAGATGGACGATTAATGTATTTTGAAGACATTAACAGAGTTACGCTTGATAGTAATTCCATTTTAGGGTGTTGGAAATATTTGGCATGGTTTAATAAGACTATAAACGATGTAGTAATAAATGATAATCTAGAGTCAGATTTTAGTAAAACGAGTTCGGAACCCGTTGTCGTGCTTTCTTCTGCAAGCATCAATTCTTTCAAGTCTTATCGAAATGAATTTAAGGGAAGAGGTGGAGCTCATTTCATGCTTCAGAATAATTCTGTAATTAAGCGGGCTGATATAAAGGATGGCGGCGACTTAAAACAAAACTCTCCCTTCTTAATCAAAGGACAATCCAAAATAATAGATAAAAGTTTATTGAGATGAGTTTCTTTTCACGAATCCTTAATTTCTACTGGCATCAAATTGCATCTCCCCATAAATATGCTTCAAAAGTTGGCGTTAGAATAGGTAAGAATTGTCTTATAGCAACTAAGAGTTGGGGAACAGAGCCTTACTTGATTACAGTTGGTAATCATGTTCAGATTACTAAGGGAGTCCGTTTTTTTACTCATGGGGGGGGGCATGCTATTCGTAGTCAATTCCCTGATTTTGATGTTTTTGGGAAGATTGTGGTTAAAGACTGGGCATACATTGGTTCTAATTCGCTAATAATGCCGGGAGTAACTTTAGGCGAAGGTTCCATCGTCGCGGCGGGTTCCGTAATAACAAAGTCAGTTCCAGATAAAACTGTTGTAGGAGGTAACCCTGCCAAGGTCATATGCTCTGTAAATGAGTATATAGAAAAAAACCTAAAGTACAACCTTCATACTTATGGGAAGTCTTCGTCACAAAAAAAGGAGATTCTGTTATCTCTTCCGGAGGAGAGATTCTTAAGAAAATAGGATTTGTTTTTTAGATAATTATGAAGAACATTTCTGCCTACATTTGGGGGGTAGGATCTAGATTTGCACCGCAGCTCTTATATATGCTGACGACGATGGTGCTTGCCAGATTCTTGACCCCAGATGATTTTGGTACGATTGGTGTTTTGTCGATTATCTTTATGGTCGCCAACACTTTGATCGATTCTGGTTTGGGCGGGAGTTTGGTGAAAGAAAAGAATATAACTGATTTAGATTGTTCGACTATTTCGACTTTCAATATATGTATCAGCTCAACAATCTATTTTATCATTTTTATCTTTTCCCCGTATATTGAATCCTACTATGAAATAGAGAATTTGACATTAATAACTAGATTAGTCAGTTTAGAATTTGTTATTAGTTCTCTGGGACTTGTCCCTAAGTCGTTATTAATCAGACAACTTAGGTTTAAAGACATCACAATCGCTTCTATAGGAATTGTCTTTATAGCATCTGTGGTGGCTATAATCGCTGCAATCTATGGAGCTGGAGTCTACTCGTTAGTCATATATAGGTTAGTTTATGCCGTCAGCCGAGTCGTTTTTCAGTTTTCGTTGACCCACTACCGCTTGTCTTTCCGTTTTAGCAGAATCAGTTTTAAAAAGCTTATCTCATTTGGGATTTTCACGACCATTGCTTCTGTGATAGATACAATTTATGAGAATTTACTTACGACTCTTACTGGAAAGTACATGAATGTAAAGGAAGCTGGATACATGTATCAAGCTAAGCAACTGGAGACCGCTGTGGCCGCTGCTATTTCCAATACGATAGGCTCTGTCTCTTTCCCGATTCTTGCTAAAATTAAAGATGACGTTGATGCATTTAAGCGTGAAGCCGATTCAATTTTTAAAACCATTGTTATTGGTGCTTTCCCTCTCATGGTAGTAATCTCGGTTTTTTCAAAACCTATCATAATTGTACTATACGGGCATCAATGGGAAGATTCAGCCTTTTATCTATCGTGGCTCATGATAGCAGGCATGATACATGTTCTAGAGAATCTTAACAGAGTATTCATTAAATCACATGCTGATGTTGCAAAGTTGGCGGGAATAACTTTTATCAAACGTGCAATAGGTATCTTGATTATTCTGTTTTCTCTGAAAGTGTCAGCTAAAGCCATAGTTTTTGGTTATGTGATTAGTGCCTTAATAGCTTATTTGATGAACCAATTGCTATACTGCAGGATTGTCTCTATTGGTTATTTTGGTAGTCTGGTAGGAGTATTTAAGCTATTGTTACCATCAATTTTGCTGATGCTATTGTTGCTGGTATTCAATCGTTTTGTTAGTTCTCTGTGGCTACAGTTGTTATGGGGTGCACTAATGGTGGGTATATACTACGTGTTTTTCGCACCTCTATACGGGATAAATGTTTATAAAATTGTAAAACAGTATATTAAGCGATAAAAGACAAATATGTTTTCATTGTTATTTGCATTTTTGTGTCTATTTATCTCAGTCTTTTTGTTTCTCCGTTTCGACGTGGACTCATCAAACTTTGAGGCCAAATTGATATGTATTCTTATTGTCGCATTAATGGAGGTTGTTCTCATTATAGTCCGGCGAGATAAAACAGAGTATTTGAGAAGACGTTTCGTTACGACCTTCAACCTTTTTCTGCTCGCTTTTCTATGCGTCCATTTTCAAAAGTTTGTGGATCTACTTGTGTTCGGCAATGCTATCCAGCGGTACGAGTTATATGCGAATCATCAAGTGGTTTTACGTGCGGCCTCAGTATGTCTTTTGGGCCTTTCAGCCCTTGTTTTGGGGTATATTGTTTCCGCCGAGTATGGAAAGCCATTGAAAGAACATAATTGCATTATTTATGGGAAAAGGACATTCAGTGTACTGAATATTCTTTATATTATCTCCTTAGCTTTATTTCTTGCCTATAATGCTAGGACTTATCTACAAGGGAATTATAGTCAAGAACTTTTGGAATTGAGTAAGGGAACTATGAGTACATACTCAGTAATTCTTTTGAATTGTTGTATGTATTCAATTACTATTTTGAGGGGGTATAGCTTAGCTATAAATGGTAAGCGACCATCACTTAAGAATTACTTGTCTTCGTTAGGAGTCATTTATTACTTGTGCGGTGGCATTTATATGCTATTCTGTTTCGCTCTTGGTGATCGAGGTCCAATGATATTCTTCTTTTTAACGTTGTTGTTTGGCTATATTTTAGCAACAAAACATCGTTTTAATATTATGTCGGTCATACTTGTGCTTTTTTTGGGCGCTTTTTTAATTAACGCGATTGGCATTAGAAGGAGTAATGATCAGCGGTACAGTATTGAGGAATATAATCAACAAATTATGGATATTAATTCGGTTAGTCCTTTGACATCTGAATTGTCAAGCTCGAATAGAACTGTGATATATGCCGTTGAGTCCACCCCTTCTATATATCCTTATCGTTATGGCCTTTTTATGCTCAACAGCCTTCTTTCTATCGTGCCTTTTTCTGGTTCAATTTTCAGGGCAATGGGGTTTAGTTTTAATTCACTCTCGCATTATGCTCATTCGTCTCAATTCTTTACCTGGTATGAGCAAGGTGATAACCCGTACTCTGGCGTAGGCTCTTCAACAATAGCTGATGTATATGTGGATTTTGGCCCTTGGGGAGTTATAGTAATACTGTTCTTCCTTGGTATGTTGATAAGAAGACTTGATTTAATGCTATTTAATCGCGATGTGAGGTGCTATTCCCTTTTTATGTTAGTCTTAGGTTGTGTGTTTTTCTCTCAATCTATATATATACCAAGATCAATGCTTGTCCCTATATTGCGGACCACTGTATGGTCCTTTGTTTATTTGTGGCTTATCATCTTAATAACTAAACATCGTGCGTAGAATGGAGAGAGTATTATGTCTTTCTACTGGTATGTCATCTGGTGGTGCCGAAAGGCAACTATCAGGATTAGCTGTGTTACTCAAGGACAAGGGGTATGATGTGGAAGTGGCCTGGTTTTATGAGAGTGATTTTTTTCAGCCTTATTTAGATTCTAATGACATTTCAACGAAGCACCTGTTCTCGAAAAAACCTTTAGTCCAGATTAAGAAAATCTGGCAAGAGATTAAATCCTTCAAGCCAGATGTCGTAATTGCTTATATGGAAGGCGCCGCACTCATAGCGAGCGCTATACGATATATAGATCATAGTTTTGTCTTAATCGCATCGGAGCGAAATGTAACTTGGGAAAATACCTTTAAACGGCGTGTCCGTTTTGCTTTATATTCGAAAACCGATTTCATTGTACCAAATTCGTATACACAAGAAGAACTCATAAAGTCACGATATCCAAAGCTGTCAGATAAGGTGTTAACAATTCCCAATTATACAGATTTAGAGTTGTTTTCACCGGTAAGAAAGAGGAATAACTTGGACGAATTAAGAGTTCTAGTGGTGGGACGAATAAATGCGAATAAAAACACGATTCGTTTTATAAAGGCTATTAAAAGCATCGTTAAAGAGATCAAACCATCGCACATTAAAATAGATTGGTATGGGAATCCTCATTCGGGTGAATATTATGAAAGTTGCATTAAAGAGATTGACGATGGTTTAAAGGGTATTTTTGAGATACATTCACCAGTTAAAGACATTTTGAGTTGTTATCAACACTCTGACATATTCTGTCTTCCTTCGTTATCAGAGGGATTCCCTAATGCCTTGAGCGAGGCAATGTGTTGTGGCTTGCCTGTCGTTTGTAGTAATGTGTGTGATAATGGAATAATTGTCAGGAATGGCATTGATGGTTTTTTATTCGACCCTTTAGACATTAGCGATATGGCGAATAAGCTTACGATGATGGTCAATCTCTCCCCTGAGCAACGAGACGAAATGGGACGAAATAGTCGCCATCGAGCAGAAGAGCTTTTTAATAAAGAGGTTTTTGTCGAGCAATATATAGATTTAATTGAAAATAGATGAATTTATATTTCTTTACCCAGATTAGACTATGTCGAATAAACGGTGTTGTTTGGACTACACCTGCCTTTTCAATGCCTTTATGGAGCCGATATTTGCAAGTGTTTGATCATGTGTATGTGGTGGCAAGAATCGTAGAAACGGACTCGCCGATTGCTGATGCAATGTCGCCACTTCATGATGATAGGGTATCTTTTATAGATTTGCCTTATTATGTCGGCCCTAAGCAGTATTTTAAAGTCAGCTGGCAGATTAAAAGAAGAATTGCTGGACTTATCCAGCCCGGTAATGCGTATCTATGTCGAGTTCCAGGCCGTATCGGATCCATTGCAATTTCCATTTTGAGGAAGAAGAGAATACCTTATGGGTTGGAAGTTGTCGGGGATCCATGGGAATCGATGTCTCCTCAAGCAAGTGGACATCTATTGGCTCCTTTTTTTCAGATTCATGGTTATTTGTCGCTGAGGACTAATACGAAAAATGCCGCGGCGGCACTTTATGTTACTCAGCATACTCTGCAGGATAAGTATCCAGTACGCGAAGGTGTATTTACTACTAGTGCCTCTAATGTTATCGTTAGAGATGAGTACATAGCACCTTCCGCTAAACACACAGACGATTGGAGAACACGAACAATCAGGCTTTTGTCTGTAGGAACGCTTGCACAATTATATAAAGCCCCTGATATTGTGGTGAAAGCAGTTGCAGACCTCGTGAAAAGAGGATATAATGTCAAGCATACGTGGCTTGGTGGGGGACAGTACCTTGAACCCATGCGTGAATTGGCCGATTCATTAGGTGTTTCAGACTTTGTTAATTTCAGAGGAGCTGTATCACTTGACGAAGTCCGTCAGGAACTTGACAAAGCCGATCTGTTTATTCACGCTTCTAGAGCAGAAGGACTGCCTCGTGCTTTGATAGAAGCAATGGCTAAAGGTTTGCCTGCAGTCGGTTCTACCGTCGCAGGAATCCCTGAATTGCTTGATAAGAAAGCATTGGTCCCACCAAATAATGTGAAAAAGTTATCCAACACGATAGCCTATTTTATTGATAATCCAGAATTTGCTCAATCACAAGCTGAAAAGAATTGGAAAGAGTCTCGAAAGTATCATGAATCAATTTTAGGGAAGAACCGTCTGGATTTTTATAACGAATTATTTCGTATTTCAAAATGAAGAGAATCCTTCAATTAGTTAAAACTTCCAGCGGCGCTCCTTGGGCACTGCAACAGATGCGGGAATTGATTGACGCTGGATATGAAGTCCATGCCGCTCTTCCTGCCGGTGGAACACACATCCAAGAATACGAAGATGCTGGTGTCATTCTCCATTATATCCGGTACAATCTGAAAAGACCGATCTCTACAATTAAGTGTCTTCGAAGAATTGTGGAGGATGTCAATCCTGACATTATTCATAGTCATTTCTACAATACTACGCTGATTATGCGATTGGGATTACGACGTTACAAGATACCGCGTTTCTTCCAATTGCCCGGACCTTCGCATTTATATTACGGCTTTTTGAAGTGGCTGGAAGTATTCCTTGCCCAAAGGGATTTGGACTATTGGATAGGAGCATGTAAGTTCAGCCAACGGGCTTATCTGGACTATGGCATAGATTCCAGCCGCGTATTTCTGTCCTATTATCAAGGAGATCCCGTGAAAGAACCAGAATACAAAGATGAAGGTAAACTCAGAAAAGAACTGGGACTACCCGACTCTGCAATTATGATAGGAATGATTTCTTATATGTATCCGCCCAAGCGCTATTTGGGCCAAAAAAGAGGGATCAAGGGGCACGAAGATTTCATTGAGGCCATAGCGATTGCCGCGCGGGAAAACCCTAGCATATTTGGCATTTGTATTGGTGGCGCGTGGAATGGCGCGGTCGGATATGAGAAATCGATTCATAATCTTGCGCAGAGATTGACGAATAACATTATTTTTACTGGTTCTCGTACCGATGTCCCTCAGATTTATCCGGAACTATTCTGCGCCGTACAACCATCTCATCAAGAAAACCTTGGCGGAGCAGGTCAAGCTTACAGGTATGGTTGTCCTATCATAGCCACTAATACTGGAGGGCTGCCAGATTTAGTTATTGATGGCGTAACAGGCTATTTGGTTCCAATAAAGAACCCTAAGAAACTGGCTGAAGCTATATTGAAATCGGTCAATGACCCTGAAAAAACCCACGAAATGATGATGGAAGGCCGTCGCCATTATATTAAGTTGAAAGAAGATAACAAAGGCTCTTTGATAAAGATTTACGAGAAAGTGCTTGGCGCATAGTATGCGTATCCTGTTCTGCTGTAATACACTACATGGTTTTTGTAATTTCCGCTTGGATGTTGTAAAACATCTGATTGGAAAGGGAAATGAGGCGGTTATTTTGTATCCGTATATGAAGGGAGATGAGATGACTGTGACGTCTCTTCCAATGGGTTGCAGGGCTATTGAGTGCCGTATGTCACCGAATGGGAAGTCTGTTTTCCAGGATGTGGGGTATCTATTGCGATTGCTTAGTTTCTTCAGACAAGAGAATCCTGATCTGGTGATCAACTATACAGTGAAACCAAATATTTACGGTGGATTGGCAGCGAAACTCCGAAAGGTACCTTCGCTATCTATAGTCCCGGGTCTTGGCTATGTTTTTTCAAAAAAAGGGGTTATAGGGTCTTTGCTTCGCAGGTTCTATATTTGGGGACTAAGCTTCGCACAAAAGGTCTTCGTGCTTAATTCTTCAGATCGGGACAGTTTGAAAGAAGCCGGGCTTGAAAATGAGAGTATAGTTCTACTGCAAGGTGGAGAGGGCGTCAATTTGACGAGATTCCCTTTTTATGAAGGCAGTTTTCTCCATCCTCGCTTCCTGATGATTTCCAGACTTCTATATGACAAAGGGTATCGAGAGTTTGTGGCAGTCGCACGTAGGGTCACGGCACTTTATCCAAATATCCGTTTTGAGATTGCTGGTACAATTAATGAACAGAATCCTTCTGGCGTGCCACTAAAAGAAGTGGAAGCTGATGAACAGTCCGGGTGTATCCGATATCTTGGTTATATCGAAAATATCAATAAAGAGTTGTCTGAACATAATACAATCGTTGTTCTCCCTTCTTATTACCGAGAAGGAATGAACCGTTCATTGATGGAAGCATGCTCTTGTGGGCGGCCAATCATAACGACCAATCTACCTGGATTAAGAGAACTTGTCGTAGATGGAGAAAACGGTTTTCTTGCCGAGCCTGGAGATGTGGATTCACTTTTTGAAAAGATTGTAGCCTTTATTGATTTGCCAATAGCTAAAAGAATTCAAATGGGGCATAAAAGCCGTGAACTTGCTGAATCCCGATTTGACATTAAGGATGTTCAGAACGCATATGATAAAACTATAGAACAGATAATAGAAAATACCAATGTATAAGCATTTGTTCAAGCGACTGTTTGACTTCATGATTGTTTTGGTCGCATTACTGCTAATATGGCCGGTTTTGTTAGTTATTACAATCGCATTGGCCATCGCGAATAAAGGCGCAGGCCCGTTCTTTTATCAAGAAAGACCGGGAAAGGATGGTAAGATATTCAAGGTGATTAAGTATAAGTCCATGACAGATGAAAAGGATGAAGATGGTAATTTACTCCCCAATGATCAACGCATCACCAAGGTCGGAAGATTCATCCGTAAGTATTCAATTGATGAATTGCCGCAACTCTTGAATGTACTGAAAGGAGACATGGCCCTTGTAGGCCCCAGACCACTAATGCCTCGTTATCTTAAGTTGTATTCACCAGAGCAGATGCGACGCCACGAAGTTCGGCCAGGTATTACCGGATGGGCGCAAGTTAACGGAAGGAACAACATTTCTTGGACAGAAAAGTTTAAATTGGATGTATGGTATGTTGATCACCTGACGCTTTGGTTGGATATAAGGATTCTCTTCATGACCGTGAAGAATGTGTTGGTTGGAAAAGATACGCAATATGGGGGGACAAGTGCTAATTCGGAAGGTTTCAATGGATATAATTGATATTTGATATGAGAAAAAAAGTAATGGTTCTGGCCGGTGGTAACGACCAAATCGCTTTAATAGAAGAGCTTCGACGTTTTTTTAACGGGAAGGTCGAAATTATCTTAGTGGACATGTCGGATAAGGTCCGCGCAATCCCTTACGCGGACAAGTTCCTTCAAATAAGTACGATGGACAAGGCCGCTGTCCTTGCTGCTGCCCAAGCTGAAAAGATTGATTTTATTCTCACGGCATGCGGCGACCAACCGCTTTCCACGATGGCATACGTGGCTACGGAAATGGGGCTGCCTACATACTTGACTGAACAAGATGTGCGCGATCTGACCAACAAACGGTTTATGAAGGATAAAATGGTACGTTCGGGCATCCCTACAGCCAAGCACATCTATATCAACAAGGACTGGGACGGGAATCTTCCGGTTTTTGAATATCCGTTGGTCGTGAAACCCGTAGACAGCAACGGATCGAAGGGCGTGAAGAAGGTGTTTACCCCTGATGACTTGTCAAAGTCCCTTGATGAGGCGTTCCGGTATTCGCTGTCAGGCGATGTCATTATTGAGGAATTCAAGTCGGGAGAAGAACTTTCGGTTGATGTGTATGTTGAGGGAACGATGGCCAAGTTGCTCTCAGTAACGGCATCCAAGAAGATTCAAGAGAATAAGGACTCATTTACGATTATACAAAGTTATTACCCGGCTCCGACAGATTATCAGGAATCTAAAGTGCTTGATATTTGCCAGCAGATAGTAGATGCTTGGCGCTTGCACGATACACCACTCCTTGTACAGATGATTCATAATGGCGATAACTACAATGTGCTTGAATTCAGTGCAAGAATGGGGGGCGGCTCAAAATATAAACTTATTCAGGTGTTGTCTGGCGTAGACATCATGAAGGTTTATGTGGAAATGGTAATGGGGCTTAAACCCCATGTGGAGCCGAAGAAGCAAGTCAATAATGCCATAATGAGTTACATCTATTGTTATCCTGGCATATTTGAGTCTGTTTGCGGCCTGGAATCATTGAAAGAGGACGGAATCATTCAAGATTATTTCCTCTATAGAGGGCCGGGTTCCAAGATAGAAAAATCAAATACAAGCAGCGATCGTGCGGCTGGCTTTTTGGTCGCAGGCGACAGTCAGCAAGAGGTTGAGAATAAGCTGGCTGAGGCGAATAAGCGCTTACGTGTGCTAAACGATAGAGGGAAGGACATGATGCGACATGATTTATTTGAAAAGAGGTTTATTTAACAGTAATAAGAACGCGAATTATGAAATATGCAGTTTTAGGTGCAGGCAATGGCGGGCAAGCAATCTCCGGATGGCTCGCGATGCAGGGGCACGAAGTGTGGTTATATGAAATTGTCAAGGAGAAGGTTGACATCCTTGCAAAGACAAAGCAGATTCGTTTGCAGGGAGCTATTGAGGGAATTGGACATCTCACAAGTGTTTCCAATGATATTCATTCCACGGTTCGAGGAGCAGATGTAATAATGGTGGTAACTACTGCTAATGCACATGCAGCCGTTGCTCGCGACCTTTCTTCAGATTTAGTTGATGGGCAGATTATTGTTCTTAATCCTGGCCGTACCGGTGGCGCATTGGAATTTCGGCGCACATTGGATGCATGTGGGTGCAAGGCGCGTGTATATGTGGCTGAGGCACAGACTCTGATATATGCAGCACGACTCGTGGAAGATGGGATCGTGAATATTATCGGCGTGAAAGATAAAGTGCTGCTGTCCGCTGTTCCTGCGACGGATACAAAGCATATTCTTGAAGTCATCAATCCGGATTATCCGATGTTCTGTCCGGCAAAAAATGTGCTGCGTACTTCATTGGAAAACATTGGGGCGATGTTCCATCCCTGCGTCCTCCTGTTTAATGCCGCAACAATAGAGCGTAATTCTGTTTTTTGGTTCTATCGGGACATGACTCCACAGATCGCAGATTTCATTGAAAAGTTCGATCGGGAGAGGCTCGCTGTTGGGAAAGCCTATGGCATTGATCTGTTAAGCGTGAGTGAGTGGATCAGTTATGCATATCCAGGGACCCAAGGCGAAACCCTTTGTGAAAAGATGAGGAACAACCCGGCTTATCACGATATAAAGTCACCTTCAACCATCTTTACTCGTCAGTTGACAGAAGACATTCCAACTGGCGTATTGCCCATGATGGAATTAGGCGAGGTGGCTGGAGTCCCTGTCCCATTGATGTGTTCCATGGTTGAAATCTGTAGTAACCTTCTCGGTATTGTTTTTCACGAAAAAGGAAGGACTCTAGAGCATCTGGGACTTGCCGGCATGTCCAAAGAAGAAATCATAGATTATTTATCGCGATGAAAGAAAAAGTAAAGAGTTTAGATGTTTTCGGGTTCATCAAACCGCTGGTAGATGTACACACAATGGGTGTGTTCACTATCGCAAATCTTTTGATGGATTGTGGATACAAAGTCTATATTGCCAAAGATGATGTCAATGAGGCTGTGCAAGATTTGAGGAAGCTAAATAACTATGGCCTTCTTAAGCATTGGATTATCGATAATCAAATAACACGTCTGGGTTTTAGTTATAGGCTGGATCCTGTTGAAGGCTGCGACTATTTTATGTCGATGTATGAGCATCTGCAGTCGGATAAAATGTTCGCTAAGGATGGAGGACCACTCACTCAGGTGTTCTTTGCGGGATTGCCTGATACTTGTGAACGTGTAAAAGGGAAAACTGATGGAGAGGTTCTGGTGTTTCCTGGTAATGAGACGCCGATAGAGTCTCTTCGAATGCTTAAAGTTCCTGAGGAGAGCCTTCCTGACACGCTTATACAGGACAATGCCTATGATAATATGCGATGGGACTTTGCCAAGGAATTGGTGGAGTCAGGGCGTTGGAGGTTGGAGCGTTACCAGGACCATTATGGATATCCGACTTGCGGCACTGACCGGGACACTTTCGTCGCCCGTCTGAATTATGCGCGCGAGAAGCATAGCCTGCCCATTATCCGCACGCATTCGGGTCCCTATAATCCCAATCGGCTGGAGGCGCTGAAAGAGTATAATTCCTGGATCAAAGATTTGGCGCAGTCTAAGCTTTTGGATGTTCTCTCAATAGGAAGTTCTCAACTTACTCAGTCGCATTTCGGCGAGGATTGGAAAGATCTTCCTAACGGGGGTGGCGTTCCGGTGAATTCCGAGATGGAGTACCGTATTATTCGTGACAATGCGGCTCCGATGTTGGTTCGAACTTATTCGGGGACCAAGGACGTTCCGGGGTTGGCGCGTATCCATGAACGGGCATTGAACATCTCATGGCATGCTTTGTCTTTCTGGTGGTTTGACGAGTTGGATGGACGTGGGAGTAATACTCTTCTTGAGAACTTGAAAGAGCACTTTGAGACAGTACGATATGCGGTTTCTACCAATAAGCCGGTAGAGCCGAATGTGCCGCATCACTTTGCTTTCCGCGGCGCTGACGATGTGTCGTATATAATCTCGGGCTATCTGGCGGCCAAAGCTTGCAAGAAGCTGGGCCTGAAACACATGGTCCTTCAAAACATGCTGAACACGCCCAAGTATACATGGGGTGCCGAGGACCTTGCTAAAGGCCGCGCGATGATCAAGTTAGTAAAGAGTCTTGAGGATAGTGATTTCCAAGTAAGCCTACAATCGCGGGCTGGCTTGGATTACTTCGCCCCGGATTTGGAACTGGCCAAGATACAGCTTGCTGCCGTTACTTGCATGATGGATGATATAGAGCCGGGTAATGACAATAGTCCGGAGATTGTCCATGTGGTGAACTATTCAGAGGCTGTCCGCTTGGCAACGCCTCCTGTTATTAAGGAGAGCATCCAGATTACCCTTGCTGCTCTTCATGAATACAGACTGGCGAGGAAGTTGGGCAAGATTCCCGATATGCGATATGACCTTGATGTTAAGGAACGTTTTGAGTCTCTTTACGATGAGTGCAAAATCTCCATCGAGCTTTTGGAAAAAGCAATACCGAATCTCTATACTCCCGAAGGATTCTACAAGGTGTTTGTGGAGGGTTTCCTTGCCGTTCCTTATCTGATGGACCAGAATCGGAAATTCCCTAAAGCTACGAAATGGCGTACAGCCATCAAGAACGGGGGTATTCGCGTGGTAGATGACGAAGGAAAGATTATTTATACTCCGGACCGGTACAGGAAAATTATTGACCAGATGCAATAGCGTATGTCGATCACGACTAAAACTGGAGATGAGGGATTGACTTCCCTCATAGGTGGGCAACGGGTATTGAAATGTGATGATAGGGTTGAGGCGTATGGAACCGTAGATGAACTTTCGTCTTTCATTGGTGTTCTCTATGATACCCTTCCGGAATCAGTTGCCAAAACGAAGGAACTGCTAATGGAAGTACAGAAACATCTGCTCACCGTCGAGGCTATGTTTGCCTGCCCTGGTGAGAAACAGTTCCCTGGATTGAAGCAAGAAGCGGTCAAAATGGTAGAGGAAGCTGCAAAGGCCATGGAAGTTTCATTACCTCCTTTTCGGTCATTTGTTTTGGCTGGAGGTAATCTCGCTTCTTCCTATAGTCACGTATGCCGTACGGTTTGCCGGCGAGCGGAAAGGCAGGCTGTGAAGATTGGAGCAACAGGAATCGAGCTGCAGTACTTGAACCGTCTTTCGGACTTCTTCTTTATCCTTGCGAGGATATTGGCGGAGAAGTAGAATTGTAAAGAGTATTATGGATTCGAATCAAGCGTCAGAATCACAAGTTTTTTGATCGAGTGTTTAGTATATACTTCAATAAGCGGGTTTTCCCTTACTGGTGCGTCGTGCTGGCCGATACGGCCATCGTGTTCTTCTCCACGGCGTTCGTTCATTGGACGCTACACCGGACTGGCGTGACTTATGAGCATCGGATCACTTTGTTCTACACCATGCTCTTGTACTCCTTCTTGAGCTGGATTGGTGCCCGGACGTTCCGGACGTATTCGGGGGTGGTGCGGTATTCGGGGTTCGTGGATCTGCTAAAAGTGGTGTATGCCAATGCGTTGACCTATTTGTTGGCGATCGTGGCGTTTTACCTTTTCAAGCATTTCGGGGTTGTGTCCATGACGGCGATTCGGCCGATGCAGATCTTTGCGACGTTCGTACTGGCGGCGATGATGATGCTCGTGATGCGGATGGTCGTGAAGACGCTTTATGACATCACATCGGCTAACTCGCAGGCGATGCGGGTGCTGATTTATGGGGCCCTGACCGGCGGAGCCGGTGTGGCGAAGTACATTCGGTCGGAGAATCCGGCGCGGTTCGAGCTGCGTGGATTCCTCACGCATGAGAAGCGCATCAAGGGGATGCAAATGCTGGGAGTTCCCGTGTACACGCTGGATGAGGATCTCGCCGAAATTGTGAAGCGGGAGCGAATCCAAGCGGTGCTCGTGAGCCCGCTCCGGGTCGAGGAGTTCCGCGAAAACCAGAAGGTCCAAGACATCCTGATTGGAGCCGGGTGCAAGATCTATATGTCGCAGAAGGCGAAGGAGGCGAGCATCAAGAATGGCGTCTTGAGCGACGAGGATGTGGAGAACATGCAGTTGAAGGAGGTCTCGGTCGAGGACCTGCTGCCAAGATCGGAGATCCGGGTGGATCTGAAATCGGTCGAAGAGCTACTGCATGGCCGGCGCGTGCTGATTACGGGTTCCGCCGGTTCCATCGGTGCGGAAATCGTCCGCCAGGTGGCCGCCTTCAAGCCCGCGAAGATGATGCTCATCGACCAAGCCGAATCCCCGCAGCACGACCTCCGACTGATGATGAAGAGCGACTTTCCTGATGTCCCAGCTGAAGTAGTCGTAACAAGCATCGACCGCCGTACTCGGATGGAGAATGTCTTTGCGTCCTTCCGCCCGGAATATGTCTTCCACGCTGCTGCCTACAAGCATGTGCCCATGATGGAGGACAACCCCAGCGAAGCCGTCTTGAACAACATCGCCGGCACCAGGATCCTCGCCGACCTAAGCGTGAAATTCGGGGTCGATAAGTTCGTGATGGTTTCGACAGATAAGGCGGTGAACCCGACGAACGTGATGGGGTGCTCGAAGCGCATCTGTGAGATATATGTCCAGAGCCTGAATGAGAAGCTCAAGAAGGAGGCAGCCGGCGAGCACTATACGCAGTTCGTGACTACTCGTTTCGGTAACGTGCTGGGTTCCAATGGGTCTGTGATCCCGCTATTTCGCGAACAGATCAAGCGGGGTGGGCCAGTGACCGTGACAGACGAGCGCATCGTGCGGTTCTTCATGCTCATTCCCGAGGCTTGCAAGCTGGTCCTCGAGGCTGGTACGAAGGGGAATGGGGGAGAGATATTTGTCTTCGACATGGGCCAGCCCGTGAAGATCGCAGATCTGGCGAAGCGCATGATTGCGTTGTCGAATGCCAAGGGCGTCGAGATCAAATACACCGGCCTTCGTGAAGGCGAGAAGCTCTTTGAGGAGGTCCTCAATGAGATGGAAGGCACGAAACCGACCTTCCACGAAAAGATCCGGATCGCCCAGGTGCGCGAATACGATTACGACGAAGTTGCCCGCGACATCGACGAGCTCGTTGAGATTGCGAAGCGCTTTGACAATATGGACACAGTCCGAAAGATGAAGGAGATCGTCCCGGAGTACAAGAGTAATAATTCAGTGTACGAGGTACTGGATTGATGTAAGAATCAGAAGAATATAATAATCAGAAGAATATAATAATGGACGCCTTCTAAAGGTCTTTTGGGAATGTCGATTCAAAGAGAAAGCACTGTACAAGCATTCTATTCGCTGATTGAAGCAGGGCTATGGGGTAGCGCAACTCAATTGCTCTATTACATGCCCCTCGATTTCAATTATCTTTATGATTTGGCCGATGAACAGTCTGTTGTCGGTTTGATTGCGGCTGGATTAGAGCACGTCACTGATATGAAAGTGACGAAACCGATGGCGCTTCCGTTCCTAAAAAGAGTGTTTTCTTTGGAAGGCCGCAATCAGGCGATGGATGCATTCATCGGTGAAACTGTGAAGTTGCTGAATGATAAGGGCGTATTCGCTCTTATAGTCAAGGGACAAGGTGTTGCACAGTGTTATGATAAGCCTCAGTGGCGATCATCTGGCGATATAGATTTCTTCTTGAATGCGGATAATTACGAGAAGGCAAAGAGCACTCTGATTCCTTTGGCTTCGGATGTTGGGGGGGAAGATAAGAGGAGGCTGCATCTGGCCATGACAATTGAAGACTGGACGGTGGAATTGCATGGGACTTTGAGAACTGAGATATCCAAGCGTATCGACAAAGGGGTTGACGCCATTCAACGGGAAATCTTCACTCAGGGGAAAGTGCGTGTTTGGCGGAATGGGGATACGGATGTTTTCCTTCCTGCCCCGGACGAGGATGTCGTCCTTGTGTTTACCCATATCCTGGAGCATTTCTTTGTCGGCGGCGTGGGCCTTCGGCAGGTTTCGGACTGGTGCCGGTTGCTATGGACCTACAGGGATCAGATCGATGCGACTTTGCTGGAATCCCGTCTGCGGGGCATGGGCTTAATGCCTGAGTGGAAAGGCTTTGCAGCTTTTGCGGTTGAGTACCTGGGAATGCCGGTTGAAGCGATGCCTCTGTATTCATCTGCCCCCAAGTATCGGCGCAAGGCGAACCGGATCTGCCGGCTCGTCTTGGATACGGGCAACATGGGGCATAACATCGATCAGAGTTACCGGTCGAAGTATCCCGGCCTACTTGCGAAAACGATTACCTTCTTCCGTAGGCTGGGTGAATTTGCGCGTTTGACAGTGATTTTTCCGGAGAATGCGGTGGGGTTTTGGGCGACCTATGTGTTCCGGAGAACAAAAGCGGGAATAACTAAGAATAGTTAAAACAAGAAATATATCATGTCTGAAAGAAAAATGATTTACCTCTGCCTGGCTCACATGAGTGAGGATGGGATGGAGCAGAAGTATGTGAAAGAGGCATTCGACACGAATTGGGTGGTGCCGATGGGGCCGAATGTGAATGCGTTTGAAGATGACCTTGAGAAGTACGTGAATGGCAAGGCCGAGGGTGATCTCGACCGTGAGGTCGTTTGTCTGGCATCGGGTACGGCTGCGGTGCATCTGGCGCTGATTGCGTGTGGTGTGAAAGCTGGGGATGAGGTTCTGGTTCAGAGCTTTACGTTCTGCGCGTCGTCGCATCCGATTACATATCTGGGAGCTAAGCCGGTGTTCGTGGGGTCGGAAGGGGAGACGTGGAATATGGACCCGAAACTGCTGGAGGCGGCCATCATCGACCGGAAGGCGAAGACGGGCGTCTATCCGAAGGCGATTGTGCCGGTGGCGCTGTATGGCATGCCGTACCGGATTGACGAGATTATGGCCATCGGCGAGAAATATGGCATTCCGGTGATTGAGGATGCGGCCGAAGGTATGGGATCCCGTTTCGATGGGCAGGTGCTGGGCACTTTTGGCAAGTATGGGATCCTGTCGTTCAACGGCAACAAGATGATTACGACCTCGGGCGGTGGCGCGCTGATTTGCCGCACCAAGGAGGCTGCTAATGAGATTATGTGGTACGCCACGCAGGCGCGCGATGCGTATCCGTATTATCAGCATTCTGCCATCGGCTTTAACTACCGGATGAGCAATGTTTGCGCTGGTATCGGGCGTGGGCAGATGACGGTTCTCGAGGAGCATATAGCCCATCATAAGCATGTGCAGGCGCTGTATGAGGA
>JAEEGL012323768.1_pt1 | contig 20738 bp, 22 predicted proteins | sample 9134231 | NCBI WGS metagenome assembly JAEEGL01 (sample SAMN16246548, study PRJNA631951) | gut metagenome | biome: gut microbiome; feature: rumen; material: fiber-attached | host: Bos | place: Iran: Karaj | collected 2018-10
AAGAAAAAAACTGCTGTCCGCCGGACAGCAGTTTTTGCTTTTGAAAACAGATATTATTTTTGCCCGTAGTAGGCATCCTTGCCGTGCTTTCTGAAATAGTGCTTTTTCTGTATGGCTTTGCTTGCCTCCCGCGCCTGAAGGTTTTCGCTCAGATAGGCCATTTTGGCAACCTCTTCGAGCACCGCGGAGTTCTTCGCCGCCTGCGCGGCATCCTTACCCCAGGTGAAGGGTCCGTGAGAGTGAACGAGCACCGCCGGAACATTTGCCGGGTCTATTTCTCTTTCGCTGAAACATTCGGCAATAACTCTGCCTGTGTTGAGCTCATAGTCTGTCCTGATTTCTTCGGCGGTCAGGTCCCTTGTGCAGGGCACGCTGCCATAGGCGAAGTCGGCGTGCGTTGTGCCGTAGCAGGCAATGTCCTTTGCGGCCTGCGCGAAGGCAACGGCAAAGGTTGAATGCGTATGGGCTATGCCTCCTATATCGGGAAAGCGGCGGTAAAGCTCAAGATGAGTCGGGGTGTCGGAGGAGGGGTTAAGCTCTCCTTCGGCTTTTTTGCCGTCAAGCGTCATAACTACCATATCGTCGGCAGTCATAGCAGCGTAGTCAACGCCCGAGGGCTTTATAACCACGAGCCCGGTTTCACGGTCGATTGCCGAAACGTTTCCCCAGGTAAACAGCACGAGTTTGTATTCAACGAGGCTGAGATTTGCCTCAAGCACTTTTTTCTTCAGTTCTTCGAGCATAACGGTCTCCTTTATTCCTCATAAAACGCGGCAAGAATCTGCGAGTAGTATTTTCCGGGGTCGGCGTCGAATTTCCGGGCAATGTCAATGGCCGCCTGAAGGTCCGGGGCATAGAGCGAAACTGTCATCAGCTTTTCGTCGCCGTGAAAAACCTTGCACACGGTTTCGTAGCCGTTTTCGGTTTTGTTGATTTCAACCTTGTTGCTTTTTTTGATTCTTTCACGCTTCTGTATCAGCTTCGCGTCGGCATACGCAATCTCGCGCACCGAAAAAGGCAGGTCGGGAAGAAGGGCGTCAAGGCTTGATTTGCCTGTTTCGGTGAGTGTAAGAGCGCCGTTTTCATCCTTTTCGAGATTGCCTTTTTCAACCAGCTCATCGAGAGCCTGCGAGGCCTCAAAGTAATTGGCGAGGGAATGCAGCAGCACAGCCTGAATCAGAGTATCCCTGTCCGCCTCGCCCTCAAGAGCGTCGGCAAGATACTCAAAGAGAATTTTAATCTGAGTTGTGTTGCGCAGCCCGCCTGCCGCTACGCCCTCATCAAAGCCGTTGATTTCGTTATCCATGTTTATCTTTTCTTTCTTGTCTTTCTTTTTCTGCCTTTGATATCTTTGCGTTTGTTATGATTGGGGTTTATGGGCTTGCCGTATCTGCCTCTGTTGAGGCATTCCTGAGTTAGGAATTTCTCCTTTGTGCCGAAAAGGCCGCAGAGGTTTGACCAGCCTTCGCAGTAAAGCCAGTAATATGATATGTTTTTCTCTTTGCGCATTCTGCACAGAGCGGGAAGGCCGCACCATATCATTGAGGGCAGGGCGATGATAAACAGCCAGGCAGGCCCGAGAATCATAGTCTGCACCGTGTGGCCGTACTCGTGAATGCGGCAGTCGTGGCGGGCGTCGCCCGTGATATTTTTGTTAATGAAAATGAACATACCCAGCGAAACGCCGCCGAAGTTTTTTCTCTCTATGTATGTGACGAGGGCGTGGTGATACCACTCGCTCTCGCTCCCTTTGATTTTATAGACTATGAGCATACCTATGCCTATGATATTCTGAAGCAGGCCGTAGGTAAACTGCCAGATATAAAAGAGAATCGCTCTTATGACTTTCATCTTATCACCCTATACCTCTCTGTATACTCTTATAACTTTCAAAGTCAGTCCGTCGCTGTTTTCCCCTATTCCGAGAAAGAGCCCGTCGGGGCTGAAAACCCTGTAAAACCCTTTTACGCGGCAGTTGTTGAGCCTGTCGGCGGAGAGCTCACCTCCGTTTGAGAATCTTGCCGCCTGCGCCCCGGTTACCGTGAGCGCCGGGTACTTTTTCAGCGCGGCATCCACGGGTATGATTTTTGCCGTGAGGGCTTCCCTGCCCTGAGCGTCATCCGGCCCGGGCAGCGGTACGGCGTCCGAAAGGGAAAAACCGTTTGCCTTTGTGCGCCTGAGTGCCGTGAGGGTCGCTCCGCAGCCGAGAGCCTCGCCGATATCCGAAACAAGAGTGCGTATATATGTGCCGGAGGAGCATTCAACCCGTATGCCGTATTCGTCTTTGCCTTCGCTTTTTTCCGTCTCAAGCAGATAAACAAAGGCGGTGCGTTCGGGGCGCTCAACATCCCCGCCGCTTCTGGCGATTTCGTAAAGGCGCCTGCCGCCCACCGAAACGGCGGAATACATCGGAGGCACCTGCGTGATTTCGCCCGTAAGACGCTTTGCCGCAGCCCTGACATCGTCCGGGGTGGCGGTTACGGCTCTTTCCTCAAGAACTTTACCCGTAATATCAAGCGTGTCGGTTGTAATACCGAGGCGGAATATGCCTTCGTACGCCTTATTATGATCGGGAAGAAGAGAGCAGAATCTTGTGGCTCCGCCCAGCAGCACGGTCATAACTCCGGTTGCCATAGGGTCAAGAGTGCCGCTGTGGCCTATTCTTTTTTCGCCCGTGATTTTTCTCAGCCGGGCCACTACGCCGAAGGAAGTTATGCCTTGCGGCTTATCGATTATGATTACTCCCGTCATATAATTCCTCCGAAAAAAATTATATATTTTGAATTGAAAATTGTCAACAAATATGTATAATAAAAATATACAAACCAAGAAAGGCGGAAGGAAAATGAAAATCAACAAAAAAGCTGTTGCCGTAAGCGCAGGTGCGGCGGCTGCCGCGGCTGCTGCCGTGAACGCCGTGAGAGCATATAAATTCAAGCCCGAAAAGATTAATTACGGCAAGGCCGAGCCCGAAAACGTGGATGTGCAGAGGGCTATGGACCATCTGAGCGAAGCTATTTCCATCCCCACCGTAAGCTATCCCGAAAAAGAAAAGGTGGATTTCACACAGTTTGATAAATTCCACGCGTTCCTTGAGAGAGCTTTCCCCCTTCTTCATAAAACGCTTGAGAAGGAAATCGTTGAGGAAGCGAGCCTGCTCTATCACTGGAAGGGCACAAACAGCTCGCTTGACCCCATTGCTCTCATAGCCCATCAGGATGTTGTGCCCATTTCCGAAGGCACCGAGGGCGATTGGACCCATCCTCCATTCAGCGGTTACAATGACGGCGAGTTCATATGGGGCAGAGGAGCCCTTGATATGAAAAACCACCTTATGGGCGTGATGGAAGCGGTTGAAACTCTTCTCGAAGAGGGCTTCACACCGGAGAGAGACGTTTACCTGTGCTTCGGTCAGGATGAGGAAGTCGTTGCAAACGAAACAGGCGGCGCCAAGTCAATGATGGAGCTGCTCAAAAGCAGGGGAATACATCTTGATTCGCTTATCGACGAGGGCGGCGCCATACTGCCCATAAATATTAAGGGCGTGCTCGAAAACAAAAACCTCGTGGGTGTCGGCATTGCCGAAAAGGGCTATTGCGATGTTGAAATCAGCCTGAGCGCAAAGGGCGGCCACTCTTCACAGCCCCCCAAGCACACGGCTCTCGGCAGGCTTGCCGATGTTATCAAAGACCTTGAGGACAATCAGTTCAGCTCGGAGCTTATGCCGTTCATCCCCGAGCTTTTCAGCGAAATCGGCAGAAGATGCACCTACCCCGTGCGTCTCGTCACCTGCAACCTCAACTATATGAAGCCTGTCATCAAGGCAATAATGAAACAGATTCCCCCCGCCGCTTCGCTCGTGAGGACCACAACGGGCGTCACAATGGCACAGGGCAGCCCCGCGGCAAACGTGCTTCCCCAGAAGGCAAGTATAATCGTCAACTTCAGGATGATGCCTGGAGTAACCATAGATGATGTCATAAAGCATATACGCAAAGTTGTAAGAAACAAAGACATTGAAATTGAAATCCTCAAGGCTAAAGAAGCGTCCTCCTTCTCACCCACAGACTCCGACGCATTCAACGCCATCAGAAAAATCTGCATGCAGGATGACGAGAACAATATCGTGGCGCCCTATCTTGTCATGGGCGGCACCGACGCCTGCAACTACGAGCCCGTTTGCGAAAACATCTACCGCTACTCACCCTATAAAGCAGGCGTGGACCTTTTGCTTTGCACCCACGGCACAAACGAAAGAATCCCCTGCGAATCCATAGGGCCTGGCGTTGCCTTCTTCAAGAGATATATAAGACAGGTTTCAAAAGAAGTCAGATAAAATGTACAATGTACTAATTGCCCCCGATTCCTTCAAGGGTACACTCACGGCTTACGAGGTGTGCGAAATAATCGGGAAGGCTTTCAGAGATACAGCAGCAGACTGTGAAACGGAGTATTTGCCCCTTGCCGACGGCGGAGAGGGGCTTTGCGCCTGTATGGAGCAGATTTTCGGCGGCGAATATATCACCGCTGAGGCAAAAGGCGTTTTCGGCGGGGATATGCAGGCTTCTTACCTTATGCTTGCCGACGGCACCGCCGTAATCGAAACCGCAAGCGTGGCAGGTCTTCCTCTCGCGGGCGAAAAGAAAAATCCCGAGCTTACCACTACCCGCGGGCTCGGGATGCTCATTTCTCACGCCGAAAAGCAAGGAGCGAAGCGGATTCTGCTCGGTCTGGGCGGCTCCGCCACAAATGACTGCGGAGCGGGTATGGCCTTTTCGCTCGGCTACCGTTTTTACGGCGAAGAAGGCGAGATAATCTGCCCGACAGGCAAGGATTTGGTCTCTGTCACAAAAATCATACCGCCCGAAACAAAGCCCGGCATACCCGTAACCTGCGCCTGCGATGTGGATAATCCGCTTTACGGCGCAAACGGAGCGGCTTATGTTTTCGCTCCTCAGAAGGGCGCAGACGCGGATATGGTAAAACGGCTTGATGACGGTCTGCGCAACATAGCGCGGGTCATAAAAAAAGACCTCGGCGCGGATGTTTCCTCGGTCCCCGGCGGCGGAGCTGCGGGGGGTCTCGGCGCGGGAGCCTGTGTTTTTCTCGGCGCGCGCCTGAGCAGAGGCATAGATATTATTCTGGACTATGCCCGCTTTGATGAAAAGGCCGGCAGGGCAGACCTGATTGTTACTGGTGAGGGGCGGCTCGACAGCCAGTCCCTGCAGGGAAAAGTTATATCGGGAGTAGTCACACGCGCACTGGCCGCGGGCAAAAAAGTTATTGCCGTATGCGGCTGCGCCGGCGAGGGCTGGAAAAAGGCCCTTGACGCAGGGCTCGCGGGGGCATATTTTTCCTGCGACGCGCCCGGCAGCGCGCAGGAGATTCTGAAAACCTGCCGCCGGGATTTATATAATGCCGCAGTCAGGGCGGCGCAAAGCGAAAAGAAGGGGAAGTAAGCAGTATGTTTACGCCGCAGACAATCGATTTCACAAAAACAAAAACATACTCCGCCGCGGGCAGGCACAACCTCGTTACGGCAGAAAACCTGCGCGTGCCGGATATTGAAAAGGATGACCTTTTTCACAGCGCGGAGATGGACATTCTGATTGAGAAGCTTGCCGCGGCAAAGAAAGCCGGCCTGGGCGTTACCTGCTTCTACGGCGCGCATGTTATCAAATGCGGCCTGTCGGAGTATCTTATTGAACTCGCGCAGGGCGGATATATCACTCATCTTGCCTCAAACGGCGCAGGCTCGATTCATGATTTTGAGCTCGCTTTTCTCGGAGGCACCTCGGAGCACGTGCCCACGGCGATTGAGGACGGCAGCTTCGGAATGTGGGAGGAAACGGGAGCCTGGATGAACGAGGCGATTATTGAAGGAGCAAAAAAGGGCATAGGCTACGGGCAGAGCCTGGCTGAGTATGTTGACGCTCACCCGGAGAGATTCCCATACCGTGAAAACTGCGTTTTTTACCGCGCGTATAAAGCGGGCGTCCCCGTTACATATCACGTTACAATGGGCACGGATATTATTCATCAGCATCCCAAAGCCGATTTTGCGGCGCTTGGGCAGACGAGCGGCAGAGATTTCGGCATCTTCTGCAAATCGCTCACGGAGCTTGACCCTGCGGGTGTGCATATGAATATCGGCTCGGCCGTTACGGGGGCGGAGGTCTTTCTCAAGGCGCTGTCCATCGCGAGAAATCAGGGCTTCGGGCTCAGGCAAATAACTACCGCGAATTTTGACATCATCCCGCTCGGAGACTATAAATCCGAGGTCAGCAAGGATGAGTACGAATATTACTACAGACCCCGTAAAAACATAATCAACCGCCCTGTTTCGCTCGGAGGCACGGGCCTGTACATCTGCGGCAATCATATGCAGACCATACCGTCTCTCCTGAGAGGGCTGAAGCTTTCGGAGGAACAGCGATGAACAGAACTGAACTTGAAAGAATACTCGCCGGCGTAAAAAACGTAACGGTATGCGCCGTGGGCGACATCTGCCTTGACGCTTACTGGCTCGCGGACATGAAGAAAAGCCGCCTCTCACGCGAAACACCGCATTTTCCTCTGCCCGTTACCGGGGAGAGATACTCGCTCGGCGGCGGGGGCAATGTGTGCGCAAACGCGGCGGCACTCGGAGTAAAGAAAGTGCTGCCCGTTTCGGTTATCGGAAACGACTGGCGGGCTCTGCCGCTTAAAGACTGCCTTGCCCGCGCGGGGATTGATGACAGCTTCATCATAACAGACCCGGGAAGAATCACCCCGTGCTACTGCAAGCCCCTTCGCTCGGGAATATCGGATGTGGTTTATGAGGACCCCCGTATTGATTTTGAAAACAGGGAGCCGTTAAGCGAAGAGACCGAGGCAAAATTGCTCGAAGCGCTTGCCGCGGCGGCGGAAAAAGCTGATATAATTGCCGTAAGCGACCAGCTTGAATACGGAGCGGTTACCCCTAAAGTGCGCGCGTTTCTCTGTGAAACAGCCAAAACAAAGCCCGTTGTGGCTGACAGCCGGGACAGAATCGCTCTTTATAAAAATGTTATAGTCAAGCCCAATGAGGTTGAAGCAGCGGCTGCGGCGGGCTGCTCCTGCGACGAGCCCGAAAAAGCGGCAAGGCTGCTTTCGGAAAAGACCGGAGCTCCGGCAATAGTCACGGCCGGCGCAAGGGGAGCGGTCTGGTATGACGGCGCGAGCGCGCAGCTTATCCCGGCTGTAAAAACCGCCGGGCCCACAGATACCGTCGGCGCGGGAGACACCTTCCTTGCCGCCTTCTGCGCGTCCTACGCCTGCGGAGCAGACGGAAAAACAGCGGTGTGTTTCGCATCTCTTGCCTGCTCGGTCACCATAAAGAAAATAGGCGTTACAGGCACGGCAACCCCGGAAGAAATCCTGAGGGTCACAGAATAAACAGGGAATTCGTTATGAACACGGAATTTGAGATAGTAAACAAAGAAAATACTCCGGCAGGAGCAATAAGAGCGGCTGTTTTTGATTTTGACGGCACGATTTCTTCTCTGCGGTGCGGCTGGGAAAAAATAATGGGGCCTATGATGCTGGAGTTTCTCTCTCCGCACAGGGAGCCTTCCGATGCCCTGCGCCTGGAGACAGAGAGATACATAGACGAGTCCACAGGCATACAGACGATATATCAGATGCAGTGGCTTGCCGATAAGGCTCAGGAGCTTACCGGCATACGGCGCGACCCGTGGTATTACAAAGAGGAGTATGTGCGCCGCCTTGCAGAAAGCATAGCGTTCAAAAAGAGCTCGCTCGCCGGCGGCGAAGCGCAGCCGAGCGAATATCTGATTGCCGGCTCGGCAGCTTTCCTTGAGGAGCTGGCCGGCAGGGGAATAGAGCTCTTTCTGGCAAGCGGCACGGACCACGCCGATGTGCTTTATGAGGCGGAGCTTCTCGGGGTGAAGGATTATTTCACTCAGATTTGCGGAGCTCCCGAGCACAGAGCGGACTGCTCGAAAGAAGCGGTGCTGAATATGCTCTTTGACGAAAAAAAGTTCGGGGGCAGCGAGCTGCTTGTTGTGGGCGACGGCAAGGTTGAAATTGCCCTGGGACAGCAGCGCGGCGCTTTTACTCTGGGAGCGGCGACCGACGAGGAGAAAAGAAAGGGAATAAACCCCGTAAAACGCGCCCGCCTGATGAAGGCAGGGGCGCACGCGATAACAGGCGATTTCACCTGCATGGATGAAATAAGGCTGTGGCTCGGTATAAAAGGACAAGCAAAGCGGACTGCAGGTGTGTAACCTGCAGTCCGCAGTTGTTTCGGGGCTTCATTTCTGCCCGGCGTGCTTTGCTTCAAGGCTCCGCCTGAGCATTTCATCATATTGTTTATACATATACTGAGTCTTGTTTTCGAGCAGGAAATAGTGCTTTATATATGGCACAAGCAACACCATCAGCAGGAAAAACACGCCCAGCAGCGGGGTGAAGCTTGTTACAAGCTCCACAAGCAGGGTGCCCACGGCAAGAATCGCGAAGGTGAGTGTTACCATAAGGTGAATAAGGCGTTCATGCTGAAAAAATCCGATTTGTATCAGATGCCTTTCAATCTCATCGTCCCAGCTGCCGTCCGGCTTGTCTTCTTCAAGAAGAAGGTCGATTTTTTTTATGTAATTAAGAGTTCTCTGCTTCATTTTATCCGTCACCTCTGAACTAATGGTAGCACTGTTTTGACTTTATTGCAATCCCCGTTTATTTTATGTTGCAAATATTTTACGTGGATGATATAATTTTTAAAGGCAAAACTTGACAGGAGGATTTACTATGAACATTACCCGTGACATTTTTTATGTGGGTGTAAACGATCATAAGATTGACCTGTTTGAGGGTCAGTATGACGTGCCCAACGGCATGGCCTACAACTCTTATCTGATTGCGGATGAGAAAATCGCCGTTATGGACAGCGTTGACGCAAAATTTACTCACGAGTGGCTTGATAATATTGAGAAGGCAGCCGCCGGCAGGAAGCCCGACTACCTCGTTGTGCAGCATATGGAGCCGGACCATTCGGCCAATATAACAGCGTTTATGAACAACTACCCCGAGGCTGTTATAGTCTCCTCCGCCAAGGCTTTCACAATGATGAAAAACTTTTACGGAAAAGACTATGAAGACAGAAGAATCGTGGTTGCCGAGGGCAGCACACTCGAGCTCGGCACGCATACGCTCAGCTTTATCGGGGCGCCTATGGTGCACTGGCCCGAGGTGCTTATGACCTATGACAGCACGGATAAGGTTCTTTTCTCCGCAGACGGCTTTGGCAAATTCGGCGCGCTGGACGCTGATGAGGACTGGGCGTGCGAAGCGAGAAGATACTATTTCGGCATAGTGGGCAAATACGGCGCGCAGGTGCAGGCAGTGCTCAAGAAGGCGGCAAGCCTTGAAATAAGCGCAATCTGCCCCCTTCACGGACCGATGCTCACCGAAAATCTCGAATATTATATCGGGCTGTATGACACCTGGTCATCATACGGCATAGAGAGCGACGGCATAGTAATCTGCTATACTTCCGTTTACGGCAACACCAAAAAGGCCGTTGAAAGCCTTGCCGAGAAGCTCAGGGCAAGGGGCTGCCCCAAGGTTGCCGTCAACGACCTCGCGAGAGAGGATATGGCCGAGTGCGTGGAGGACGCTTTCCGCTACGGCAAAATAGTGCTTGCCACCACCACCTATAACGCAGAAATATTCCCGTTTATGAGGGAGTTTATAAACCATCTTACTGAGCGAGGCTTCAAAAACAAGACCGTCGCTCTTATCGAAAACGGCTCGTGGGCTCCTCTCGCGGCAAAGACGATGAGAAATATGCTTGAAGGGTGCAAGAATCTCACCTTCACCGACACCACCGTGAAAATCACCTCCGCGCTTGACGAAACAAGCTCCGCTCAGATTGATGCCCTGGCCGATGAGCTGTGCATGGATTATATGGCTCAGGATAACAGCACGGCAAACAAAAATGACCTGAGCGCCCTTTTCAATATCGGTTACGGCCTTTATGTGGTAACTTCAAATGACGGCAAAAAGGATAACGGGCTTATCGTTAACACCGTGACTCAGGTCACAAGCTCACCCAACAGGGTCGCCGTGTGCATAAACAAGCAGAATTATTCCCACCATATAATTGAGCAGACAGGCGTTATGAATGTAAACTGCCTGAGTGTTGACGCGCCCTTCTCCGTGTTTGAAAAATTCGGATTCAAGAGCGGCAGAAACACCGACAAATTTGAGGGCACCGAAGTGCTCCGCTCAGATAACGGGCTTGTCTTCCTGCCCCGTTACATCAACGCCATGATGTCTCTCAAGGTTGTGCAGTATGTTGACCTGGGCACTCACGGAATGTTTATCTGCGATGTTACCGAGGCAAGAATGCTCTCCGACAGGGAGACAATGACCTACACCTACTATCAGAAGAACGTTAAACCCAAGCCCCAAACCGAGGGCAAGAAGGGTTTCGTGTGCAAAATCTGCGGCTATGTCTATGAGGGCGACGAGCTCCCCGATGACTTCATCTGCCCCCTGTGCAAGCACGGCGCCGCCGATTTTGAACCCATACAGTAAAAACAAAAACAGACAGAAAAAAACAAGGAGGCAATATTATGGCAAAATATGTATGCGACCTTTGCGGTTACGAGTATGACCCCGCAGTCGGCGACCCCGACAACGGCATTGAGCCGGGCACCGCATTTGAGGACCTTCCCGACGACTGGACCTGCCCGCTCTGCGGCGCCGGCAAAGACAGCTTCTCCGAGGTATAAAAAAGCATATATGCGCAAAACACTCTCCGAAAAAAACGGAGAGTGTTTTTTTGTCCGCCGGCACAGCCGCCCCTACGATGGCGTTTAAAAAACCTCAATCAGCTTAGCAGGCATTAACTCAGAGGCAGCGCGGGAGGTCGGAAGCAGAAAAGACAAAACAGTTATTCCTTATTTTAGTAAAATACGAGCAAAAAACAGGACTGCGAGTTTATAATTCGCAGTCCCGTAAAACTATATTGTCTTTTCGGTTTTCGCCTTTTATGCGACGACCGGATTTTTATTCCAACTCAAAGGCACCCGTGTACAACTTATAGTAAGTGCCTTTTTCCTCAATCAGTTTTTTATGGTCGCCGCGCTCAATAATTCTGCCGTGGTCAAGCACCATAATCACATCGGAGTTTCTGACCGTGGACAGGCGATGGGCTATCACAAACACCGTGCGGTTTTCCATAAGCTTGTCCATACCTGCCTGAACGATGGCTTCGGTTCTGGTGTCTATGGACGAGGTTGCTTCGTCAAGTATCATTACCGGCGGGTCGGCCACGGCCGCCCTCGCTATGGCGAGCAGCTGGCGCTGACCCTGTGAGAGATTGGAGCCGTTGTTTGACAGCTCGGTTTCATATCCCTTGGGAAGGCGGGTGATAAAGTCGTGAGCGCCGGCGAGCTTAGCGGCTTCAACGCATTCCTCGTCCGATGCTTCAAGCCTGCCGTAGCGGATGTTTTCCATAACCGTGCCTGTAAAGAGGTTTGTTTCCTGAAGCACAAGGCCGAGCGAGCGGCGAAGGTCGCTCTTTTTGATTTTGTTGATGTTTATGCCGTCGTAGCGGATTTTGCCGTCTTCAATATCGTAAAACCTGTTGATAAGGTTTGTGATTGTGGTTTTGCCCGCGCCCGTAGCGCCGACGAAGGCCACCTTCTGACCCGGCTCGGCAAAGACCGACACATCGTAAAGCACCTGCTTGCCCTCAACATAGGAAAAGTCAACATCGGTCAGCCTTACATCGCCCTTAAGCTCCGTATATGTGACAGTGCCGTCGTGATGCGGATGCCTCCACGCCCACTTGCCGGTGCGTCTTTCGCTCTCGGTTATGTTTCCGCTGCCGTCGATTTCGGCGTTGACGAGGGTCACATAGCCGTCATCGGCTTCCGGCTCGGCGTCAATAAGCTCAAAAATTCTTTTTGCTCCGGCTATGCCCATAACCACGGAGTTAAGCTGCTGCGAAACCTGGTTCACATTGCCGGTAAACTGTTTTGTCATATTGAGGAAGGGGATGAGCACGCTTATGCCGAAAGCCATACCCGACAGGCTGAAGTTCTTAACTCCTGTTATGAGGAGCACTCCGCCGACTGTGGCAACCACCACATAGAGCAGGTTGCCTATATTCATGATAATCGGGCCGAGCAGGTTTGCGTATGCGTGAGCTTTGAAGCTGTCATTGAACAGGCGGTTGTTGACCCTGTCAAACTCCTGCTCCGCTACTCTTTCGTGATTGAATACTTTTATTACTCTCTGGCCGTTCATCATTTCCTGAGCGAAGCCCTCGGTTTCCGCCACAGCCTTCTGCTGCCTTATGAAATACTTGGAGGAGCCGCCGCCGATTGTGCCCGAAACCATAAGCATTATAAGCACGCCGGCCATTATTACGAGCATAAGCCAGATGCTGTAATAGAGCATAATGCAGGTAACGGATATAACGATTACCCCTGCCTGAAGGGTGGTGGGAATCGCCTGCGACACAAGCATACGGATGGTGTCTATATCGTTGGTGTAATAGCTCATCACATCGCCGTGCTTGTTTCTGTCAAAATAGGATACGGGCAGATTCTGCATTTTTTCAAACATTTCAACTCTCAGCTTTTTGAGGAAGCCCTGAGTCATAAACGCCATAAGCTGACCGTAAAGAGCGGAAGATGTAAGCGAAAGCACGTACATTCCGACCAGAATGGCAAGGTTGGTTATAATAACCGGCCTTGCGCCCGCCCAGTCACCGGTCATGAAACGCTCTTCGATAATGGCGGTTACCCTCTGAACAAACACAGCGGGAAGCGCCGCCGCTATTGCGGAAAAGCAGATGCAGAATGCGGTAAGGGGAAGGAGTCTCGGATAATATCCCTTAAGGGTGCGCAGGATTCTGCCGAGCATTGCAAAATCGATTTTTCGTGCGCCTTCGGGCATCTTTTTACTCATCCTGCTCACCTCCTTTGCTCTGCTGTTCATATACTTCTCTGTAGATGCTGCAGGATTCAAGGAGCTGATCGTGTGTGCCGGCGGCCTCAATCCTGCCGTCGTCCATCACGAGTATCATATCGGCGTCCTGAACGGAAGCAATTCTCTGAGCTATGATAATCTTGGTGGTCTGCGGCATATACTCTTTCAGCTCTTTTCTGATGAGAGCGTCGGTGCGGGTATCCACCGCTGAGGTCGAATCGTCAAAAATGAGCACCTTAGGCTTCTTGAGAAGGGCTCTCGCTATGCACAGGCGCTGCTTCTGACCGCCGGAAACATTTGTGCCGCCCTGCTCAATGTGAGTGTCATAGCCGTCGAGGAACGACATGATAAAGTCGTGCGCCTGGGCGGCTCTGCAGGCGTTCTCTGTTTCTTCGTCGCTTGCGTTAGGGTCGCCCCAGCGAAGATTTTCTCTGATGCTACCCGAGAAAATGACGTTTTTCTGAAGGACCATGGCAACGGAATCCCTGAGGGTTACAAGGTCGTATTCCTTGACGTTTCTGCCGCCGACCTTTACGCAGCCTTCGGTGACATCATAAAGGCGCGGAATGAGCTGAACAAATGTGCTTTTGCCTACGCCCGTGCCGCCGATGACTCCCACGGTGGCGCCGGACGGAATATGCAGGTTTGTTTTTTCAAGGGCGTTTCTCTGCGCCTTGTCTGAATATTTGAATACGGCGTCCTCAAAATCTATTGAGCCGTCCGCCACTTCATAAACCGGGTTTTCGGGATTTGTGAGATTCGGCTTTTCTTTGAGCACTTCGTTAATACGCTTGGCGGATTCGATGCTTATGGTGAAAAACACAAACACTATGGAGAGCATCATCAGCGACATAAGTATCTGGAAGCCGTAGGTCATCATTGCGGAGAGCTGACCGACATCAATGGTGGCGCCTCTGTTTGAAATGATGATTTTTGAGCCTACATAGAGGATGAAAACAAGGTTGAAGTTTACGCAAAGCTGCATAATCGGCATATTGAGAGCCACCACACGCTCAGCGAAGGTGAAGTCTTTGCGGATATCCTCGGAGGCAGCGCCGAATTTCTTCTTTTCGTAGTCCTCCCTGGCAAAGCTTTTTACCACCCGCATTGCCCTGACGTTTTCTTCAACGGACTGGTTGAGCCTGTCATATTTTTTGAATACTCTTCTGAACGCCGGCAGCGCGAATATTCCGATAACGATAAGGCCGCACCCGAGAACGGGGATGATAATCAGGAAAGAAGCCGCCAGCCTGCCGCCCATCCTGTGAGCCATAACGGCGGAAAAGACTATCATCAGCGGAGCTCTGATAGCCATGCGTATGAGCATCATATAGGTCATCTGCACGTTTGTTATATCCGTGGTAAGGCGGGTCACAAGAGATGAAACCGAGAATTTATCAATGTTTGAGAATGAAAAATCCTGGATTTTATAGTAAATGTCGTGGCGCACGTTTTTGGCGAAACCCGCCGCAGCTCTGGCGCTGGTGTACCCCGCGACGCCTCCGCAGGCGAGGGATATTGCCGCCATCACAAACAGGGTGAGACCCGCAATGAGCACTTCTTTCATACCGCCCGCCTGCGCGGTGCCGGTAAGCTCTATGCTCTTGACCTTGTTGACCAGATCTGCTGTTATGGTCGGAATGCGAGTTTCGATTATCGCTTCAAGCAGAATGGTCAGCAGGGTAATGATTGTGGGCCACTTGTTTTCTCTTATACATTTTGCAAGTGATATCATTTGTTCACCTTCCAAGGGGCTGCCCCCGGGACTTTTTTACAGTTTATTATAATAAAAACGAAAATTTTTATCAAGTGTTAAATATATATATCTTTCTTTGTCTATTGATTTTTTTCCGGGGAAAGTGTATCATAGGCACATAATATATTTAGGAGATATCTTTATGGTTTATATAACCGGCGATATGCACGGCGACATCAGCCGCTTCAATGACCCGGCTCTCAAAAAGCTTAAAAAAGGCGACATTCTCATCGTGTGCGGTGATTTCGGCTTTATCTGGGACGGCAGCCGCAAAGAGGCGGCCAACATCAGACGCCTTGAAAAGAAAAAATACGACATCTGCTTCATTGACGGCACTCACGAGAATTTTGCCGCGCTCAACGCGCTTCCGGTCAGCGAGTGGGAGGGCGGAAAGGTGCACGAGGTTGCCTCAAATATCCGCCACCTGATGAGAGGGCAGATTTTCAAGATTGACAATATGACCTATTTCACTATGGGCGGCGGAGAAAGCCCCGACATAGACATACGTTTTGAGACAAACTCCTGGTCAAAGGACGAGTTTCCCTCAAGAGAGGAAATGATAGAGGGCGCCAACAACCTCGAAAATCTCAACTGCAAGGTCGATTTCATCCTCACTCATGAGCCGCCCGTCAAAGTAAAATCCTTCCTTATGCTCAAGGACGGCGAGCAGACAGCCGTGAACGGGCTCAACACATATTTTGAGGAGCTCGCCGGCGTTTGCACCTACAGGCGCTGGTTCTTCGGCTCGCTTCATCTTGACAAATATGTTTCGTCATCTCTTGTGTCTGTTTATCAGAACATAATAGCCGCCGTGACCGGCGAAATAGCATAAGAAAAACTGCGGTCTTGAGGGCAAACGCCCGGGACTGCAGTTTTTGATTTTATGTTGTATATCCGCAGTCAAGATGCCTGCGTTCATTTACGCAGTCAAAGATGACATCGCCGTATCTGTTTGTGCCAGGCTCAAAAAAGAGAATCCGGGTTATTCCGGTGTTGCTCAGGCGGAAATCCTGCCGCGGCTGCACGTGACGGAAGCCGAGCAGATAAAAGATTATATATGTCAGGAAGCCCGCGTGCGAAACGAGGGCGACTTTTTCGCCCGAACTGAAATGAGCCGCGAAGTAATCGACAACCTCTTTTGCCCTTTCAAAATATCTTTCTTCATTTTCGTCCGGGGTGGGGTCCGGTACGCACAGGGGAGCGGCAGGGTCAACATCCGGGGCGAGCGATATATCCGCACCGGGGCAAAGAGCTTTCAGGCCCTGCATTGTCTGACCCGGGTAACCGGCGGGCATATTGATTTCGCAGGCGCCGGGCAGGATATACAGCTTCCTGTCTTCCCTGAGAGCCGAAACTGCCGCGCCCGTCTGAACCGCCCGCCTGAGTCCGCTCGAAAAAACCGCGTCCGGGTTTTCGTCACGCAGATATTCGGCGAGCTTTGCCGCCTGGTAAATACCGCGTTCGGAAAGCACGGAATCCGCCTGCCCTGCGCAATCGTTTTCGTCTGCCTGCTCTATATTGGCTTTGCTTTCCCCGTGGCGGATAAGAAGCAGCTCTCTGAGCAAAATGCCTTCACTCATTATTATTCTCCTATAAAAAGAGGCCTGCTTATGCAGGCCTGTTGTGTTATGTGTTAATCAGTCTTCGTCTGCGCAATCGTCGCAGTCGCAGTCAAAATCGAACTCAAGAAGCTCGCCGCAGGCGGGGCATTTCATGCTGCCTTCGTCAAGAATATCGCCGTCTATGGTTATTACTTCACCGCAGGCGGGGCAGTCGATTTCATATAACTCGTCATCGTCGCCGCAGCAGCAGTCATCGTCCCATTCATCCGAATCGTAAACATAGTCCTCAAGCTCGGCAAGGTCGGTGTCAACAGCATCTATCTGATCGGAGATTTCGTTGAGATCCTCATCGATATCATCTATAACTTCGGCAAGATTGCCAATGGCATCGATAATTGCTCTGAGAAGCTTTTCGCAGTCTTTCTGCTCGCTGAAGTTAATGCCGTCTGCAAGGCCTTTGAGATATGCGGCTTTTTCGTATGCTGTCATTATTATTTCCTCCTTGTTGTTATGCTCTGCTGAGATATTCACCTGTACGGGTGTCTATAAGAATCATTTCGCCTTCTTCTATGAAGAGGGGAACCTTTACCTCGGCGCCGGTTTCAACAACGGCGGGCTTGGTGGCGTTGGTCGCGGTGTTTCCGGCAAAGCCGGGGTCGGTCTTTGTAACCTGAAGAGTAACGGATGTGGGGGGCTCCACGCCGAAAACATTGCCCTTGTAGGAAAGTATACGGCAGGTAACATTCTCTTTGACAAACTTGAAATTGTCGGGAAGAGTGGAGGAGGAGATGGGAACAAGCTCATAGGATTCGGGATCCATGAAGTAATAGAGATCGCCGTCCGCGTAGGAGTATTCCATATCTCTGCGCTCAATGTAAGCCGTGGGGAATTTGTCGGTGGGGTTGAAGGTGCGCTCAACAACGGCTCCGCCGATAACATTTCTGATTTTTGTTCTTACGAAAGCGGCGCCTTTGCCGGGCTTAACGTGCTGAAATTCAATAATCTGATAAACCTGACCTTCCATCTCGAAGGTAACGCCGTTTCTGAAATCGCCTGCTGATACCATAAAAATATCTCCTTAGTCAGTTATTTGCTTTGAAATTACTATATTATTCTATACTATATGCAATGGTTTTTCAAGTGTTTTTTATGTTATGCCACGCAGAATTAAAGCACAATCAGGGATTTGTCGCATTTTGTGAGGTTTTCCGCTCCGCGCGCGGTGATATACACCATATCTTCAATCCTGACGCCGAATCTGCCGGGCAGATAAATTCCGGGCTCGTCGGTGACCACATCACCCGGCTCGAGAGTATCCCTGCTCCTTACGGAAAGTGTGGGCCTTTCGTGAATATCAATACCCACGCCGTGACCGGTGCTGTGTGTGAAACAGCTGCCGTAGCCCGCATCGGTGATAACCTGCCTTGCTGCAGCGTCCGCCTGCCTGCAGGAGAGGCCCGGCCGCAGTGCCTTGAGGCAGGCCTTCTGCGCCTTGAGCACGGTTTTATATACTTTTGCCATTTCTCCCGTTACCTCGCCCAGTGCGACCGTGCGGGTCATATCGCTGTGATAACCCTTGTATATTGCGCCGAAATCCATTGTGATAAAATCTCCGCGCTCAACTTTTTTATCCGAGGGCACCCCGTGAGGCATGGATGTGTTTGCGCCGCTTACGGCTATTGTTTCAAACGAAAGACCGTCCGCGCCGTTTCTGAGCATAAAGAATTCAAGCTCAAGCCGTATTTCCTTTTCCGTAACACCGGGTCTGATAAAGCCGAGCACGTGCTCAAAGGCCTTTTCGGCTATGCGCTGAGCGGCGATAATGCGCTCCTTTTCCTCTTTGCTTTTATGTCTCCTGAGTGCCGTGAGCTCCGAATCCGTCTTTTTCGGCAGAACGGGAACGCTCATCATCTTTTCGAGCGCTTTCAGCTCGCTCACGCTCAGCGAAGCGCTTTCGGTATAAATCTTTTTTATTCCGAGGCTTTGCGCGGCGGCGGGGAGCTGCTTTGAGGCGCGGGCGAGGAGAATAATATCATCGCAGCCCTTTGCCTGCATACCGGCGGCTTCGGAGTATCTGCCGTCTGTGAGAAAGACCACGCGGTTTTTTGTGACAAACAGATAGCCGTCGGACGATTCAAAGTCGGTCAGGTATCTGCGGTTGGCCGGGGATATAATCAGGAACGCCTCGTTTTTGCCCAGGCGCGCCTGCAACGCTTCACTGCTCATCATTTTCATCCTCTTCCTGCGGAAGCTCGCTCTGCAGCTTTTTCAGCTCACGCACAAGACGGGCGAGCGGCAGACCGACAATGTTGAAATAGTCGCCTTCTATGCGCTCAACAAGAAGGCAGCCCTTGCCCTGTATGCCGTAGGCTCCGGCCTTGTCCATAGGCTCTCCGCTTTTGACATAGCGGCTTATTTCGTCACGGTCAAGCTTATAGAACTTAACCGTGCTGGTTTCGTGAAACTTCACCCGCACATCGCCGGCGGTGAGGCACACGCCCGTAATCACCTGATGCTCTTTGCCGGAAAGGCGCAGGAGCATTCTCTTTGCGTCCTCCTCGTCGGCAGGTTTGCCGAAAACCTCGCCGTCCTGCACAACTACCGTGTCCGCGCCGATTACGATTGCCCCGGGGTTTGCCTGCGCCACGGGCAGAGTTTTCTGCTCAGCGGTGTATTCCGCGCCCTCTTCCGGGCTCAGACCGCCGGGGACGGTTTCGTCAACGTTTTTAATGCACAGGCTGTATTTTATGTCGGCAAGGGTCAGAAGCTCCCTGCGCCTCGGCGAGGCGGAAGCAAGAATAATCTTTCTCAATCCAATTCCCCATTTCTGATAAGCTCGTTTACCTTCAGCACAAGCGCCTGGGTCTTTCCGTCGCGGATTTCATTTGACATAACCATGCGTACGGCTTTGTCCACGGGTATTTTTTCAACCTCCAGGAATTCGTCCTCATCAAGATTCATCTGTGTTTTTTCAAGCTGTGTCGCGGCGTAGAGATGTATTCTTTCGCCGCAGTAGCCGGGTGAGGGATAAAACTCGCCCAGGTCAAAATATCTGCCCGCTCTGCAGCCGGTTTCCTCCTCAAGCTCTCTTTTGCCCGCCTCAAATGGGTCCTCGCCCTTTTCAAGCTTGCCTGCAGGCAGCTCATATATTACTTCTCTGTAGGGATAGCGGAATTGCTTTACAAATATGAATTCGCCCTGTGAGGTAACAGGAGCAACGCACACACCGCCGTTGTGGGCAACCACTTCCCTGAAAGCGGTTTTCCCGTTCGGGAGCAGCACATCATCGCGGCAAACGGTTATTATCTTTCCCTCAAACACAACAGATTCTTTTATTGTTTTTTCGGTTAGATCCATACTTTCCCTCCTGAAGGAGATTTGATAACGGGAATTATATCACTTTGTATATATTTAGTCAATCACGGGCAGGGAATAAAAAAACAACCATCCTGTTGGATGGTTGCTTTTGTGCTGTGTTGGCATCGTCCTATCTTCCCGGGCCGCTTCCAGCCAAGTATTGTCGGCACTGTTGAGCTTAACTACCGTGTTCGGGATGGGAACGGGTGGACCCTCAACGTCATAAATACCAACTGAAGAACGCGTCTGCGTTTTTCTGAATGCTCGGTTATTATAATCCCTCTTTTCCGGTTTGTCAAGCATTTTTTTCGAAATTATGAATACGATATTTTTCAGCGCATACGGAAGGCGGGTTGACACAGCGCCTCAAAGGGGCTATAATGCCGGTAACACAAACCCGAAAAGGAGTAATGATTATGGAATTATTTGAAGCAATTCAGGAGCTTCTGAATTTAGGCGAAACCGGAGTAGGTATTGCTCAGATTATAACCGCCCTTAACCCCGCAAGCTGGTGGGCATCGGGCATACTCGGCCTCATCGGGCTGCTCCTTGCCGCAATCACCGGCGGCACAGCCGAATAAACAGCCGGACAAAAAGCCTCTTCGGCGCGGATCCGCAGGAAAACTCCTCCGGGTCCGCTTTGCTTTGCTTGTTTTTACCGGGGAATTACCTCAGAGCAGAGCTGCTTTTATCTGCTTTCGGGTATAAAAACGGGCAATTATATATATTACCTAATTATATTCATTATATTCGTATTTTGCCGGCCTCCTGTTCACGGCGAAGCGAAAAAGGAGTCAAAATCAGGCTTGAAACAAATTGTAGCGGTGTGCTCAGGGCTTAATATACAAGGTATTGTGGCTTTTTATAAAATCCGGAATCGGGCACACCCGGCGGGGTTGTCAAAAACCGAAAAAAGTTAAAAAAAAGACGAAAAAATTTCTTGACAATAGAGAATAGGTGTGGTAAATTATTCGAGCACCCCATAAAGGGGGAGCGAGGCAGCACCTTGAAAATTAAACAACGACGAAGCAAGAAAAGAACCCTTGAGGATTTTTTTGAGAGTACTTTCAAGTACACAG